>Ga0111539_10000099_pt1 | contig 91525 bp, 91 predicted proteins | sample RhiMethybrSRZTD1_FD_79667 | JGI IMG/M metagenome (GOLD analysis project Ga0111539, IMG submission 79667) | Populus rhizosphere microbial communities from Tennessee, USA - Rhizosphere MetaG P. TD hybrid SRZTD1 (version 2) (version 2) | ecosystem: Host-associated > Plants > Roots > Rhizosphere >...
GTACAATCCCCCTACGGACTGAATCCGCGGTTTAGTCCAACAGGCTGTTTCCGCAGGCGCGTCCGCGCAGCAGAACGGCGAGAATCACTCTCGATGCGCCTACGGAAACAACCCTATTTGTTCGCCAGACCTAATACATGACCCGCGCCGCCGTAATCACCGCGCACGTCGTTGCCTTGCCAGCGGCGGTCCTTCTTTCTGCCGCTCTCGCGCTCCTGCTCCCATCGCACCGAGGCATCGATGTCCAGCTGCACGACACGTTCTTCGTCGTGGCTCACTTTCATGCGACCGTCATACTAGCCACTTCCGTTGCCGTGGCGACCTTCGTCGCTTACCGATACGGCGGGATCAATGTGCCACTCGTGGCGTCGTGGGCGTTCCTGATCGTCCATCTCGCTTCCGCTGCAGCTCAGCGGCTGGCGCAACAGGGCTCGGCGCCTGCCGATGCGAGCGTCGTCACACGTGTGCTGCCCTCACACCCAGGAATGGCGTACCTCTACATTGGGACCTTCGTTGGCGGCTTCGGCGCCGTTATCCTTGGTATCGCCGTGAGCTTTTGGACGGGCATACGCCGCAGAGGATTAACCTGGAGCGCCTAAACCGCGGGCTGGCGAACAAACAGATGCAGCGGACGAGGCGCGGTCAGGTCGGAGCCTCGCCGCTGATCTGTGTGTTCGGCGGACCTTGAGAGCGACGGGATGAGGATCACCTTGATTGAGTTGGCCGCGGCCGTCCTCGCGACAACTACGGTTGCTGGCTGCGGCCTTTGTGGGAACGAGGATGACGTCCGAGTCACGTCGCCCGACGGTAAGCACGTCGCCCACTCCTACTTGCGCAACTGCGGTGCAACCGTCGCCTACGTGACAATGGTGGACATGGAGACACCGGGACGCTCGGACGGGATAAACGCCTACAGTGCGGACGGAGCACACGAATTGACGCTTCGATGGGCTTCCCCGCAGGAGCTTCACATTGAGTGCCGCAGTTGCCCACCGCGCCACCTGACAGCTCCTCCCATCGATGGAGTCACTATCACTGTCATCAGCACCGTCCGAGGTAGTGGCGTGGTTCCGCACCTGTGAGCGGGCCGCCGAACAAACAGATGCAGCGGACGAGGCATGGCCAGAATGGAGCCTCGCCGCTGATCTGTGTGTTGGGCGGACCCAATCACCCGGCGAACGGCGGCCGATGAACCCACACCGTAGGGCCGGTTCCATGCAAGAGAACGCCTTCCAAACTCGATCTGGCAGGGAGCACGCAGCTGTGTGGCGATGGCTAGGTGGTCAAGCGCCCGGCTGGTGGAGTGGTCACGTCGCGTTTCGTGGGCCGAAGCGCGTCATCGTCGTAGGCGGTACTCGGTGGGCAGTGCATTTCAATATCCACGCCAACCGGCGGAGTCTGCGGGCGAAGAAGTTGTACTTATCTGCCATGTTGTCCGTCCTGCCAGAAGGGGTGACAAGGGTCGAGACACATCGACTAATGCGAAGCGGCTGGTTCAGGGCCTTCAAACAACACGTCGCGGCATACGGATATGGCGGTGGCTGGCGGGACAGTAGATGGGGTCGATCGGCGGTATTCGTCAAGGAGTTGGCTGGGCTCGCTGATGTTAAGGCCGAGGTGAGGCGCGTCCGCGAGTACGACCTCAGCGTAGCAGCGCGGCAGTGAGGCCGCCCAACAACAAGATGCAGCGGACGAAGCGCGGCCCGAATGAAGCTTCGCCGCTGATCTTGGTGTTGTGCGGACCTTGAGGCTGGACGATGGACGTCGGTACCGTTCCTGACATCTGGGTGTTCTTTGACCGGTGCACGATGGAGGCGCGTCGGGCGGTGTTTCACGCACGCCAGGCCGTAGCCGATTGGGCGGACAGGCGATCACCCCGGAGCATCTTCTTTGTGGGCTTCTCAACGCTGATGTCTTGGCGTCCCGTCACTTCGTGACTCTGCCCATGGCTGGAGCGGACCTTCGGGACCGAGTCGCGGCGTTGCTTCGCGGCGGCGGTGTGCCCGGAGTGGTCGACGTGCCGCTCAGTACGGAGGCCAAGCAGGTACTTAACCGCGCGTGGGCTGAAGCAGAGGCTCTCGGTCATCGCAAGATTCACAGCGATCATCTTCTGCTTGGCGTCCTTGCTTGCGAGAGTGCCGCCGCGAGTCTGCTGGAAACGACTGGACTGCGGGAGCCAGTCGTCCGAGAGGCGCTCTGTGAACACGACCCGGACGAGGATGAGAAATGAAGCGGCGGCCGCACAACAACAAGATGCAGCTGACGAGGTCCGGGCATTCACGATGGCGGCCCTCGCAGCTTATCTTGGTGTTGGGCGGACGCTCGGCACTGCCGCCTGGCCGGGCCAAGGAACACCAATCCCCCGTTCGCGGCTGGGGCAAAGCCGCTACGCGTACACGACCGAGCGGACTTAGACTAAAGCGGTGCTCGGTCGCGTGATGGGTTGGCTTGGGCGCGTCTTCAGCGGGAGAGACGTCCGAGAGGTCAGCAGAAACGCCCCATGCCCGTGTGGGAGCGGGCAGAAATACAAGCGTTGCTGCCTTGACCATGACGCTGCCACGCTCCGCGATCAGCAGGCACGGTCTTCCGCCGCGGCGACGAACTACATCGGCGGCCGAGCGACCGTCGCGAATCGGGCACTGGAAAGCGCCAACAAGTACCACCGGCCGAAGGTGAAATAGGCGCGCTTGATGGCGCCGTCGAACAAACAGATGCAGCGGACGAGGCCGACGCAAGCGAAGAAGCTTCGCCGCTGATCTGTGTGTTCGACGGACCAGTGACGAGGGCTGAAGGACTGGAGACCTTGGCGTGATCCTTTCCTTGGTCGCCACGGGTCAAGGCGCCCTATGGATTGTTGCGGTCCCTGTGGTCGGCATCGTTATCCTCGCAGCGGTGGGTGGGACAGCGTGCTATTTGTGGATCTGGAGGGGAGGACGCCGAGACCGACCCAGCGCAGCGACCGAGAGAGCTGAAGACGAGAACTTGGCAGGGCGTGGTGAAGGGTTAATGTTTGGGTACAGCACTGCCGGCGCACCGGCGTGGCCTCGGTACGTCCCCTTCTTCGTTCTCATGGCGGTCGCCTTGCTCGTAGGAACGTGGCTTCACAGCCTCGGGTTCATGGAAGGTGTCTGGTCCCGATGATGACCATGCTCGGACATCAGAAGGGCCGTCGAACAATGAGGTGCAGCGAACGAAGCCCGGCTCGGATGGAGCTTCGGCGCTGATCTCAGTGTTCGCCGGACGAATGATGGTTCAGATAGTGAGGCCCTCATGAGGCAGATGTTGTCGCTCGTCGGCGTTCTGAACCTCATGAGTGTCCTGCTCCTGATTCCGCCATCGACGTCAAGTGAGCAGCCCGCGGAAGAGACCTTCAAGGGCTTCGGCAAACACGCTGCAGTAGCTGAAGCCAAGGCCAAGGCCATGGGGATTCCTACTGACTATGATCGACCTCCGAAGCCTACGAAGATCTCGCAGCCTAAGTATCCCAAGGACGCCTTCCAGAAGAAGATTCAGGGGACTGTCCTGCTAATGGTTGTAATCGACGTCACGGGTCGCGTTTCTCACGCGGAAGTCCTTGAGTCGGTTGCAGGACTGGACGACGCTGCCCTGAAGTGCGTGAAGGGCTGGCGATTCGTGCCCGCGTTCAAAGGGGACCAAGCCGTGCCGTTTATCGCGTCTGCGCCAGTGACTTTTCGGCTGTCGCCTTGAGGAGGCGCTGTCGAACAATGAGTTGCGGCGAACGAAGCCGCCGGCGCACGCGATGAGGCTTCGCCGCTCTAAGTGTTGGGCGGACCCAGAGCGGCGCAAGCGGTGTCCACGTAAGAAGGCCGGCGATGAGTGTGGATGTCCGCGAATGGATGCCCGACGTCTTCCAGTACAAACTGACGTTCTTGTACATCGGTGTCCAGCTCCTGGCCGTCACACGCTGGCCGCGGCGACTTGGCGCTCAGCCTTCCATACGGTCGGCCGCCGACATGACTTGGTTCATGCCGGTGTTCGTGTGGGGACTGGAATCGCTTCACCACTTGCTGTGGTGGCTTTCCGAGTCCCATGGATTCTGCTTTGGCATACCACCCGCAGCAACGTTTGAGAGAGCGGAGCTGACATCCGTGCTGATGGTGGGAGCGCTGCTGCAAGCTTCCTGTCCGAGCATCAGGCCCGCCGTCATCACCGCGCAGCCCGACCTGCACAGGCGACGGTGCCACTTCCCGTTCTGGCGGCCGTCATGGGCGTGGAGTGGACCTGGACGCTCGTTCTCTCCGTACTCTACGTGCCGATTCCGTGAGGAGAACCGATGCCTGGAGATGCCGCCCAACAACAAGAGGCGGCGGGCGAGCCAAGGCTAGAATGGAGGCTCGCCGCTGATCTTGGCGTTCGACGGACTTCGCGTAGGGCGACGAATCGGGAAGGCTTGATGGTGGATGGTGAGGAGGATCCTCGCCTGGACCGACGTCGTTGCGTGCGTGGTCCTCTCCGCTCTTGCCGTTCGGTTTGGCCCACACACTTTCATCTGGTACGCCGGTCTCATCCTCGCCGCCGTAACGTTGCCCTTCTGGGTAGTGGCACGACGCCAACTCGGCAACGCATTTTCCGCGATGCCCGAAGCTCGGCGCCTGGTGACCCGAGGGCTGTACTCGAAGTTCCGACATCCTATCTACGTCTTCGGCTGCCTGGCATATTTCGGCAGCCTGCTGGCCTTGCAGGTCTGGTCCATCCTCGTCGCGTGGGTGGCGCTGACACCGATCGAGTTCTTGCGCGCGAGGCGAGAGGATCGAGTGCTGGCTGATGCCTTTGGACCTGAGTACACAGCCTACCGAAGACGCACCTGGTTCTGAGCCTTCAGTTCAAGCACGGCGCAGCGCGTTTGACCGGGATGCCGGGCATGGAAGTACGAGAACGAAGACGATGAAGCGCGCTCAGCTGCAAATCCTGCTGCACGGGCTCGTTGTCCTGCTCGTCGGGCTGCTGTGTGGTGTGCCGTACGGTCGCGCCATCACCCATGACTGGGGCGAAGAAGCCGTGCGCGCCTGGCGGGTTGCGCACTTCGGTCTGGTCGTTGGTGGAATATGGCTCATGGTGGTCGCCGGCGTGTGTCACCTGCTCGTTCTCACTGCGCGGAGCCTCGCCCTCCTCGTCTATTCTGTGGTGACATCCGCGTACGGCTTTACCATCGCGTTGGTCGTGGCGGCCATCGGGGGCGTACGCGGGTTGGAGCCTGCGGGGCCGGCCCTCAACGTCATCGTCTTTCTCGCCAATTCCGTAGCGTCCCTGGCCTCTTTGGTGTGGGTGGGCGTAATGTTCATCGGGACGCTCGTCGCGTTGCGTCAAGCACGCACGTCATAGGTGCAGCCAGCATGCCGGGTAGACGTCGACGCAGTTGGTGTTGGGCGAATAGACATCAAGGAGGGCAGCCATGGCGAAAGTCACCGGAGTGGGCGGCGTCTTCTTCAAGAGCAGAGGCGACAAGGCCGCACTGGCAGCATGGTATCGGAAGCACTTGGGCATGCCGCTGGAAGACTTTGGCGGCGCTATCCTCCGATGGCCGGACGACAAGGCCGAGGATCGAGGCCTTACGGTGTGGCATGTCGCGGATAAAGACAGCCAGTGGTTCAGCCCCAGCGAGTCTTCCTTCATGATCAACTACCGGGTCGACAACCTCGCCGAGCTGCTCGAGCAGCTGCGTGCGGGGGGTGTGGAAGCCATCCAAGGACCCGAATCGCACGAGAACGGCAAGTTTGCGTGGATCATGGACCCAGACCAAAACAAGATCGAGCTTTGGGAGCCGATGGTCTGGGACGACAAGAACAAGGGTGCCTGAGACGGTCGCCGCGCGGCTCTGCCTTACGCGGCCGCGGTATGTCGCGAACTCGGGACATTGCGCGGCGAGCCGATGCATCGACTGGACCTCGACCGGACCATCGCCGATCTCCTGCCGTAGTCCATGGGACGCCGGAGCGGCCGCGCGGACTCGCTCGACGCCATCGAGCTCGAGTTGGCCCTCGAGGAGGACAAGCTGGCCCTCCGAGACGCCGCTCGGCTGGCGATTCTTCTGGCGGCCGACGAGATGGTCATGAAGCCGCTGCTGGGCCCGTGGGCTGAGCGTTCTCGTTGGGACCCGAAGACCATCAGGACGCGCTCCGTACGCGCGGTCATCAATGAACGCGTTCGGCACTCGGGGGGCTGCGTGTGCGCGGAGACGCCACCTCGAATGCCGGGCGAAGTCCGTTGATCTACCGGGTCCTCACCGAGCTGACGGTGGCCGTTCACTTCGCCTTTCTCATCTTCGTCGTGGCCGGGGGTTGGCTGGCTCGACGCTACCGCTGGATCGCGATACCGCACCTCCTGGCCGCCGCGTGGGGCGTCTATGTGGAAGCGATGCCGGGACTCCTCTGCCCGTTGACGCCCTTGGAGAATCTGTTCGCCCTCCGCGCGGGAGAGAGCGGCTACCAGGGAGGCTTCATCGAACACTATCTCGTGCCGATCATCTATCCGGAGGGCCTCACACGGACGGCGCAGATCGGTCTGGCCATCTTCGTCGTGATTGCAAACGTCGTGGCCTACTCCTGGGCGTGGCGTGGACCTCTTGGCTTCGGCCGCAGGGCCGACACCGACCACGGGCTTGGTCGCCATGAATGAATTGTCGACGAGGATTGGAGGGAGATCATGGATCTGACTGCGGGCCAGAATCGGAGCAAGGTCCTCCTCGACAATCACCGCGTACGTGTCCTGGAGCTGCGCCTCGAGCCTGGCGAAAGTGAGCCCCTTCACTCCCATCCCGACTACCTCGTCTACGTGCTCGGCGCGGCCAGGATGCGCATGACCGCCGCGGACGGAAGCAAGAAGGTCGTCGAGCTGACGGCGGGACAGGTGTCGTTCGGTCCTCCCACGACCCATGCCGGCGAGAACGTGGGCGATACGACGCTCCACGAGCTCATCATCGAATTGAAATAGCGCGTCTCCGACGCGTGGGCCACGAGGATTGACACGACTCCGGATCGTCGCTAGGCGGTGCTGACGAGAAACGTGAACATACGCCGGCTTACCATCCGGGTATTGGCCACCGGCCTCCTCGCGACGGCGGGCTGGCAGATCCTGTCGTGGACGCAGCCCTCGTGGGCCTTCCCGATCGTCGAGAGCCTCACTCCAAACGTCGTGTGGCGGGTGAAGACCGATCGACCACTCGTCGCCTTGTCCTTCGACGACGGACCCGACGCGGAGCACACGCCCCAAGTGCTCGACATCCTCGCGGCGCACCACGCCAAGGCGACTTTCTTCTTGATCGGAGAGCGTGCGGCTCGGCACCCGGCGCTGGTTCGCCGGATACGCGACTCAGGTCACGAGGTGGGCAATCATTACTTCGTCAATGGGGCGACGCTGGGCCACACGGATCGTGACTTCGTCGGGTATCTCGAGCGCACGGAATGGGTCGCCGGGATCTCGACTCCCCCGAAGCTCTTCCGGCCACCGGGTGGAGTCGCCTGGCCTCGTCAGCTACGCCTGGCCCGCGACCGCGGCTATACGAACGTCGTCGGCTTCGCGTATCCCCACGATCCCGCGCACCCGCCCGTCTGGTACATCGAATGGCTCGTCGAGAAGAACCTGCAGGCGGGCGCCATCGTGATCCTCCACGACGGGATTCCCGATCCCACGCGTACGATTCAGGCACTCCCCCACATTCTCGTCGCCGGCCAGCAGAAGGGCCTGCGGTTCGTATCGGTCGGAACGCTGCTTGACAGCTCGGCGACACTGCCATCGCTCCCGTCGCGTTCCAACGGGACAGGACATCCTCAGTAGACTCGCTCCAGCATGGACCAATCTCGGGCATTACGCGCCGCCACCGAGGCCTTCGACCTGTGGCAGAACGGCCAACTCAGGGAAGCGGAGCCACGGTACGTGCAGGCCATCGCCCACGCCGACCCCACGCACTACCGGACGCCAGACATCCACGGGCAATACGCGGCCGTGCTGACGAGCCTGAATCGCTTCGCCGACGCCGTCCGACAGTACGAGCGCGCGCTGCAATTGGAGCTCCAGAACAACCCCGACGAGCGTCAGGCGCCCGTCCTGGTGGCGCGGTACCTCCTCGGCGAGCACTACCTGCGCATGGGCGAAGCGGAGAGCGCGCGCCGAGTGGTCGCTCCGTCGCTCGAGGCCTCGGACAAGCCGCTGGCCTGGATCGTGGAGGCGGAGGCGCTGCTCCAGTGCGGCAGCACCGACGGGGCCCGGGCGGCGGCGGAGCGCGCGATGGGCCTGTCCTTGAGTGACGAGCAGCGGGAGAGGATACGAGCCCGCTTCGCCGAGTTGTGGCCCGCCCCCGACGCCGGTCAGGAATGAAAAGACTCGGAACGTGATGGATAGTCCGCGTTCGAGCCTGAAGCGCGTCATCTCGAAGGTTCGCGAGACCCCCAACGCCTGGGTGAACGTCGAGAGCGTCACGCTGGCTCCGAGAGGCATCGTCGTGGCCCTGGTGTTGCAGAAGGGTCGAAAGGGTCGCGCGCTCGCGCGCTGGACCGTGGCCTGTCGAGGCGTCCGCGAGCTCAAGGTCTCGGACCTGACCGGCGGAGGCATCCGCTTGTATGCATCCGATCACCCGGCGGCCAGACAGCACGCCGCCGCGTTCGTGCGCTTGTCCTGTCCCACGGCGGGAAGGGCCGGCGTGGCCTGGATGGCGCTCGCCACCGCGCACCGGGCGGCCGTGGATGATTGGATCCACTTCGACCGGTATCTTCCGGCCACGCTGCCGCAAGGGAATACCCTCGTCGTGCGCGCTCCCGACTTCCTGATACGCCACTACGCGCGCGCCCTGCGGCGGATCGGGCTCGCCGTCCGCCCGTCTCCTTCCAAACGGAGGCCCTCGCGTCGAAAGCGGCCGCAGGTGCTCCACCTCGGCAGCTCCTTCGTGGTGGCGGAAGAATTTCTCGTTCAGGATCAGTCAGCGCCCCGCAGTAGACTCTCGCCGTGATCTTCACGAAGCGCCTCCGCGACGGCGTCCGCTCCGGCCAGATCCGCTGCAGCATCCGGATCTGGATGAGGCCCCACGTGAAGGCCGGGAACCGCTACCGCATGGAAGAGGGCGAGATCGAGGTGGATTCGGTGCTTCCCATCAGCCTGGCCGACGTCACGCCGGAGCTGGCGCGGGAGTCCGGCTTCAAGGGCGTGGTCGACCTGCTGAAGGTCGCGAAGCACGGCCGCGGCGAGAACGTCTACCTCGTCCGGTTCCATTACATCCCGCCGCCGGCGGTCAAGCGAGGCCGCAGATGACCGACGGCAAGCGCGACACCATGGCTCGCCTCGTGCGCGCCGGCCTGTTGACCGGGATCGTCGACGGCCTCTTCTCGAGCGTCCTCAGCGCCTTCTTCTACGGCTCGACCGTCTCGCGCCTGTGGCAGGGAGTCGCCTCGGTGCTGCTCGGGAGCGGCGCGCTCGACGGCGGCCAGCGCACGGTCCTGATCGGACTGCTCATGCACTTCGGCGTGGCCTTCACCTGGTCCGCGGTGTTCCTCTTTCTCGTGTTGCGCTGGGAGCGGATCCGCGGCCTGCTCGCCTCACGCCATGGAGTCCTGAAAGTCGCCGCCCTCTACGGACCCTTCATCTGGATGGTGATGTCGCTCGTGGTGATCCCGGCCCTGACGCATCGGCCGCCGCGGATCACCCTGCGCTGGTGGATCCAGTGGTTCGGGCACATGCCGTTCGTCGGAGTTCCGATCGTGGCTTCGAGCGCAGGAGCCGCTCGCTCCGGGAGTTGAGACATGCTGGCCAAGGCACTCACGCCGATCTTGAACGTGTCGAACATCCAGGAGAGCTTCGCCTGGTTCGAGAAGCTCGGGTGGAAGAAGGGCTGGGACTGGGGCCATCCCCCGACCTTCGGCGCCGTCTGCTCCGGCGAATGCGAGATCTTCCTCTGCGAGGGCGCGCAGGGCGGCCGGGGCAACGGCGGGGTCAAGATGACGTTCGGTCCCGACGGCGACACGGCCGCGGACAAGGGCGCGTGGATCTCGATCTGGGTGGACGACGTCGACGCCGTGCACCGCCGGTGCCTCGAGCAGGGCCTCGACGTGGCCTGGCCGCCGACGGACATGCCCTGGAACGTGCGCGAGATGCACGTGCGGCACCCGGACGGCCACGTCTTCCGGATCGGCAAGGGGCTCGAAGAGGAGGGCTGATGCCATTCAAGAGCCAGGCGCAGCGGCGCAAGTTCGCGCAGCTTCTCGTCGAGGGCAAGATCTCGAACGAGACGTTCGAGGAATGGAACCGCGAGACGGGGAGCGCCAAGCTTCCGGATCACGTGAAGCCCAAGGCGAAGACCAGGCCGAAGTCCAAAGCCCGGGCCAAGGCCAAGCCGAAACGCCGGGCGAAAGCGAAGTCATGAGGGCCCACCCCCACGAGCGCTTCTCGTCCCAGGTCCGGCTGACGCCGTCCGCCGTGGCCGCCTACGCCCACGCGGCCGGGGATGACAACCCCGTCCACCACGATCCGGCCTTCGCCGCCGACACCCGCTTCGGCCGCGTCATCGCGAGCGGCACCCACACGACCGCGCTGCTGCTCGGGCTCACCGCGTCGCACTTCTCGCGGAAGGGCGCGATGGTGGGCCTCGAGTTCTGGGTGCGCTTCCGCCGGCCCGTCTACGCGGACGAGACGATCCAGCTCGACTGGATCGTGGTGAGGGTGACTCCGAACCCGCGGCTCGGCGGCGAGGTCGTGGACCTGCGCGGGCGCATCAAGGGAGAGGACGGACAAACGGCGGTCGGCGCGAAGGGCCGGGTCCTCGTGACGGCGCGGCTCTAGAGATGGGCGCCCTCGCCGCCGCCCTCGTCCTCCTCGTGGCCGTCGAGCACGTGTGGTTCCTCGTCCTGGAGATGTTCCTCTGGACCAGGCCGCTCGGACTCCGCACGTTCCGCCAGTCCGAGGAGAAGGCGCGCGCCTCCGCCGCCCTCGCCGCGAATCAGGGCCTCTACAACGGCTTCCTGGCCGCGGGACTCGTCTGGGGACTCCTGGCCTCCCCGCCCGAGTTCGCGTTCTCCATCAAGGTGTTCTTCCTCGCCTGCGTCGTGATCGCGGGAGTCTTCGGCGCACGCACGGTCGCGCCCCGGATCCTCGTCGTGCAGGCCGTGCCCGCGGCCCTGGCCCTGCTCCTGACCGTGCTCGCGCGCGGCTGATGCGGGGCGCGCGTCAGCGCGCCGGAGTCGCCAGCCGCCCATGACGCTGCAGGATCTCGCGAAGGCGCTCGTGAGGCAGCGCCATCACCGTGCGCCCGCGGAAGCCGGTCATCGTGCGCGCGGCCACGAGGGCGTTGACGATCGCCTCCTCCGTCGCCCCGACCGTGGCCTCGAACAGGGCGTCCATGCGGTCGTTGGGCAACATGGTCAGCGCAGCGACGCCCTCGCTGTCGCCGGCATGCGGGTTCGCGGTCGAGAAGGCCAGGAAGAGGTCGCCCGATCCGTTGCCGGCGACCGCGCCCGTGCGCGCCAGCCCCAGCGCGGCACGCCGGGCCAGGCGCTCGAGCTGATGCGGCAGCAGCGGCGCGTCCGTCGCGACGACGATGAGGATGGAACCCATCTCGTCTCCCGGCGCGGCGCCCTCGCGGATCTCCTCCCCCACGGGCACGCCGGCCACCAGGAGCTGATGGCGGCGGCCGTGGTTCGCCTGGACGAGCACGCCCACGGTGTAGGCGCCGTGCTCGCGGGCCACCACGCGCGAGGCGGTGCCGATGCCGCCCTTGAAGCCGTAGCAGATCATCCCGGTTCCCCCGCCCACGTTGCCTTCCGCGACGGGACCGCTGGCCGCGGTATCGAGGGCGGCCGCGAGGTGCGCGGGCCGCACGTGCGGGTCGTAGATGTCGTTGAGGGTGCCGTCCCAAGTCTCGGCCACGATGGGCAGCGACCAGAACGTCCAGTCTCCGTCCGGCTTCGGCGGCCAGCGGCGGGCCGCGTACTGGATCACGGCGTCGCGCACCACGCCGACGGAGTTCGTGTTCGTGAGGACGATCGGGCCCTCCACCAGGCCCGACTCGCGGACCCAGGCCGTCCCCGTCATCTCGCCGTTCCCGTTGAGCGCGAAGACGGCACCGAAACACGGCCGCGTCGCCTCTTCCCCGCGTCCGCGGGGCAGGATCGCGGTGAGGCCGGTGCGCACGGACGTGCCTTCGATCAAGGTCGCATGGCCGACGGCCACGCCCGCCACGTCCGTGATCGCGTTCCCGCGGCCGGTGGCTCCGAACGCGAAGGGGACGCCGAGATCGCGCGCGCGTACCGCCGTCGGCGCGTCGTCGGTGGCGGCGGCCAGGCCCGTCAGTCCGCCGCCCACCAGCGCGACCAGGACCGGCCAGTGGATTTTCATCGGCCGATCATGCAATGTCCGGAGGTCGGCGGCCACCCGGCCGCACGCGGAGACGGGAGGAACGGCCATGCCGGTCTGGAGCGAGTTCGTGGACGTGATCTACGCGACCCTCGTGTGCGTCTCGACGGCGCTGGGCGGAAGCATGGGCCTCGCCATCGCGGTCGTCTCCCTGGCCACGCGCGTCCTGCTGCTGCCCCTGACCCTGCGCCTGGCCTACCGCGCGCTGGAGGTGCAGGCGGCGGTGAAGAAGATCGAGCCGCAGCTCGCGCGCGTCCGCGAGAAATACAAGAGCGACCCGCGGCGCGTGATGGACGAGACGGCGCGGCTGTACCAGGCGAACGGGATCAAGCTCGTCGACGGGGGGAGCCTGCTCGGGACCGCGCTTCAGGCGCCCATCTTCCTGGGACTCTTCAGCGCCATCCGGCGCGGCCTGGCCGCCGGCGGCCGGTTCCTCTGGGTCAGGGACCTCGCCCTCCCCGACGCCGCCCTCGCGTGGTGCTGCGCGCTCGTGACCGGGCTCTCCGTCGCCCTCGGGCCGAACCTCCCCGCCGCGCAGCGGATGCCCGCGATCGTGGTGCCGGCCTTGCTGACGGTCGTCTTCCTCGCGCGCATGGCGGCGGGCATCAGCGTCTATACGCTCGCGTCCGGCCTCGTCGGACTGCTGCAGGCGGTCCTCGTGCGGCGGCGTGCGGCTCGCCTGGCCGCGGCCTAGCCTCGCCCGGACGACGTGCCGACACCAGGAGCCGAAACGCCGGCGCGGCAATGGGCCGCGTTCCTGTCGAAATACGATCCGAAGATCGCGACCCTCGCCAAGGCCGCCGTCGCCCGGATGCGGAAGTACGTCCCGGGCGCGGTCGAGATCGTGTACGACAACTACAACGCGCTCGTCGTGGGCTTCGGGCCGTCCGAGCGCGCCTCCGAGGCCGTCCTTTCCATCGCGCTCTACCCGCGCTGGGTGACGCTGTTCTTCCTGAAGGGCGCGGTGCTCGCCGACCCGGACCGCTTGCTCAAGGGCTCGGGCACGCGCGTACGGCACATCGTCCTGGATGAGGTCGCGGTCCTGGATCGGCCGCCGGTGCGCGCCCTGATCCGCCAGGCGCTGAGCCACGCGGACCCGCCCATCGACGCCAAGGCACGGCGAAGGATGGCGATCCGTTCGGTGTCGGCGAAACAGAGGCCGCGGCGCCCGCCCTCGGCGCGGACGAAACGCTAGCGCGCCGTCTGGGGCCGGACGAAGGCGAGCAGTGACATCACGTACGCCTTCACGAACACGGCCGAAGCCACCAGCCAGCACCGGTCGCAGATCATCCCGCCGGAGGCGCCCGCGGTGAGGTAGCGGACGTGGTCGGCGGTCTTGCCGCAGAACGAGCAGGACAAGCGGCTCAGGTCGGACGGATCACGGAGGGGTCGCGCGTACGCCGGGGAGTGCGTCATTTCGGCCTCCTTCGCTTACGGCTGCTTGCGAACGCCTTGCGTGGGCAGGTCCACCACCATCTTCGCCGTTTCGCCCGGCCGGATGGAGACAGGCTTCTCCCAGACTTCGTAGAGGGGATGCCGGATGGTGAGCACGTGCGTCCCCGCGGCCAGCGTGAGGCGATCCAGCGGCGTGGTGCCGATGACGCGCCCGTCCACCGACACCTCACCCCACGGACGCACCGCGACCTGGAGCTGACCCGGCTCCGCGGCCACGGTGGTGGGAGGCACCGTCACCGCGGGAGGCGCGGCGGCGGCGACCGGCGGCGCCGTAGCCATCGCTGCGGGCGCCTTCACGGTCGCCATGGGACGGGTCGCGACTCCGAAGCCTTTAGGGGGGCGTGAGGTGGGCACCGCGGCGGGCGCCGGTGCGGCGGCCGCGCTCACCGTCGATGGCGGCGCGACGGCTGCCGCCGTGGGTGCCAGCGTCGCCTCCGGCGCGGCCGCCACCTGGATCGCCGGTGGCGGCGCACTCCTCATGTGCCTCGTCACCATCAGTGCGCCCCCGGTGACCGCGACGAGCGGGATGACCAACAGCCACGGCTGCAGGCCCGAGCGGCGCGGGACGGGCGCCGGCGGCGGCGCCGCGGCCAACGTCGGCGTCTCCAGCGTGGGAGCCTCCAGCGCGGACGTGGGCACCGGCTGCTGGCGCCGGCTCGGTGAGCGCGCGCCGCGCAGCGCTTCCGCGACGTCGCGCGCGGAGGGAAAGCGGTCGGCGGGGTTCTTCTCGAGACAGCGGCGCAGGACCGCGCGCACGGCGGCGGGGATGGATTCCGCTTCCGGCGGATCGAGGGGCGGCGAGTCGTGCAGGTGCTTGAGGATGGTCGAAATCGGCGTCTCCCCGCGGAAGGGCACGCGGCCGGTGAAGATCTCGTAGACCACGATGCCCAGCGCGTAGACGTCGCTGCGGAAGTCCACGCGATGGCCCTGGGCCTGTTCGGGACTCATGTACTCCGGCGTGCCCACGATGTGGCCGGTGGCGGTACGGGTGCCGTCGCCTTCGCGCTTGGCGATGCCGAAGTCCATGAGGCGGGCCACGCCCCCCGCGTCGCGCATGATGTTCGGCGTCTTGAGGTCGCGATGGATGATGCCGGCCTCGTGCACGGCCTGCAGGCCTTCCGCGATCTGGATGGCCACCTCGTAGGCGTCCGCGGCGGGCAGGGCACCCCGCTCGCGGAGCTGGTGCTTGAGGTCGACGCCCTCCAGGTACTCCATCGAGATGTAGAAGAGGCCCTGGTCCTCGCCGTAGTCGTGGATCGCGCAGACGTTGCGGTGGCGGACGCGGCGGGCCAGGCGGATCTCGGACTTGAACCGCTCGGCCATGCGCGGGTCCTGCGCGAAGTCGGGCCGCAGGATCTTGATGGCGACGACCTCGTCCAGGCTGCGGTCGCGCGCCTTGTACACCATGCCCATGCCGCCCTGGCCGAGCGGTCCCAGGATCTCGTAGCGCGAGTCGAAGACGACGCCGGGCCGGAGGTCCACGGTGACGATGAGCTGGGTCGGCGTCGTGGGGAGCGCGGTCCCGCAGCGGGCGCAGGCGTCGGCGTCGGGTGCGTTCTCCGCCTGACAGGACGAACAGTTCACGCGGGCGGCCTCAGGGGTAGAGGACCTGCAGCGTGAAGGTCTCGGTACCGGCGCGGCCCGTGAAGTTGCCGACCACGATGAGGTACGTCGTCTGGGTCACGCTCGTGGAGAGGACTGCCGTCGTGTCCGACGTACGGTTCGAGGTGCCACACTGCGTGTAGGGCGGGGCCTCGAGCTGGCAGTCGAGGCTGAGGCGGATGGAACGGTCCTGCCAGGTGAGCATCGCGTCCAGCGTGCCCGCCCGCGTGGCCGTCACCGTGAAGCCGCGTTGCTCCTGGTCGGCCAGCGTGCCGCTGAACGTCTGCGTGCTGCGAGGCGCGGGCGGCAGGGTGGTGGTCGTGGGCGTGGCTCCGCCTCCACCCGTGCTGCCGCCGCCTCCCGCCGCGAGCGCGACCCCGCCACCGACCAAGGCCAGCCCGCCCACGATGAGGAGGGTCTTGCCACTGCCGCTCTTCTTGCCCGCCCCTGCTGGCACCGGCGTCGGCGCCGCCGCGGGCGCGGGCGTGGCCTGGGCCCGTTCTTCCGCGCGTGCGGCTTCGAACAGGTCGATGACCTTGGGCGGGAACTTGTCCGGGCTCAGGGTCAGGTCCTTGATCTGGGCCACGGCCTCGCGGAACTTCGCCTTCGCCGCCGCCTCATGGCCCTTCCCGATGTACGCGATGCCCAGGTACAGGTACGCCTGCGACAGGTCGCGCGCGCGGGACGGATCGGCGGTGAGGCGCCGCGCGGCCGCGTCGAGGGTGACGATGGCGGCATCGTAGTCGCCGTCTTCCACCTGCCGGGTGCCGCGCTGGACTTCCGCGTCCGTGGCGGCCGACTGCGCGAGCACGAGGGAAGGAAAAGACAGGCTCGCCGCCAGGACGAGGGCGAGCGTTCGACGGAGCACGTGTTCCTCCTGGAGAGACGGCGAGAATACGCCGCGCGCCCACGGGCGGCAAGCGCGGGCCTCAGCCGTGCAGGCGGCGGGCGGCGGCGCGGACGATGAGGTCCACGATCTTGCGTGCGTGTTCGCCCTGCGGGTCGCGCGAAGGATCGTATTCCGTCACCTCGAGGGCCACGACGCGGGGCGAGGCCACGATCGCGGTCACGAGGTCCGACACCTCCGCGTACGCGAGACCCGCGCCCGGGGTGAGGAACTGCTTGGCCGGCATCTCCGCGGCGTCGATGACGTCCACGTCGAGATGGACCAGGACCGGCCCGTCGCCGTTACCCACGCCGTCGAGGGCCAGCGCGGCCGCGACCCGCATGCCCAATCGGCGCGCGGCGGCCGCGGGCAGGGCCAGGCCGAGGTCGCCGAGCGCGCGCCGCTCCCCCGGATCGACAGCGCGAAAGCCGACGAGCGAGACGTGGTCCGCGGCGACGGCCGGGGGCGCGCCTCCGGCCGAAACCACGTTCGACGGCCCGCGGCCCAGGGCGAGGGCGAGGGCCATGCCATTGAGGTAGCCCGAGGGCGAGGTGTCGGGTGTGTTGAGGTCCGCGTCGGCGTCGATGTAGATGACACCGACGGGCTGGCCCAGCGTGCGGCTCGCCCCCGCCACCGTGCCCGCGACCAGCGTGCAGTCGCCGCCCAGGACGATGGTGAAGCCTTCGTGCAGGGAGCGCGTCATCTCGTCCGCGGCCGCGCGCAACGCGCACTCCACCACCTCCGCGTTGCGGGCCTGCGGGTGCTCGGCGTCGTCCCGGTACGGGAAGAGCGAGAGATCGGAAAGATGGACCACGCGCGAGCCCGTCGCGCGCAGGCCGGCGAGGAGGCCCGCCTCACGCAAAGCGAAAGGAGCGCGCTCCAGGCCGGGGGCGCGCCCCCCGGCGGCGGTCGGGACTCCGAAGACCGCGATCTTGCTGGAGGGCATGCGGGCAGTATAATCAACCCCCTCCCGGCCGCGCTCTCGAGGGCCCTTTCGATGAACATCAAGCTCGCGTTCACCCCGGTGTCTCAAGCCGCCGTCGACCTGCTCGTGTTCGTCCTCGACGACGAGCAGGTCCTGCACGAGGTCGACGATCCCGCCATCCGCGCCCACGTGCAGCGCGCGGCCGGCCAATATCGCGAGAAGACGCTCAAGCGCGAGTACTTCGCGACCCTGCCCGAGGGCTCTCCCGCTTCCGCGCTCGTCATCTACTGGAGCCCGAGCCTCAAGGCCTGGAACCTCTGGGAGAACGTCAAGACGTTCACCGCGCGCGCCCTCCGCCTGGCCCGCGACTACCGGCACCCGCGCGTCGGCATCGTGATGAACAGCGTGGCCGCGGCCCCGCTGGTGGGCAAGGTGGCGGAAGGCGCGATCCTGGGGGCCTACACCTTCGATCGCTACAAGCAGGACAAGGACGAGTTCCTGCAGAAGGACGCCCAGGTCACGATCCTGGTCCATCCCGATCACAGCGCGGACGCGGAGGCGCGCAAGGCCCGCTACGCGTGGGTCAGCGAAAACGTGAACCGCGCGCGCGACCTCATCAACGAGCCGGGCAACGTCTGCACGCCGGAGTACATCGCGGACCGCGCGGCCGAGGTGGCCAAGGAAGTCGGGCTGGAGATCGAGATCCTCGACCCCGCCGGGCTCAAGGCCCGCGGCTACCAGGGCTGCCTGCGCGTGGGCGCGGGCAGCGCGCACCCGCCGCGCATGGTCATCCTGCGCCACGTCCCGCGCAAGGGCTCGAAGGAGACGATCGCCCTCGTGGGGAAGGGGATCACCTTCGACACCGGCGGCATCAGCCTCAAGCCCGGCGACCACATGTGGGAGATGAAGGGCGACATGGCGGGCGCGGCCGCCGTGCTGTACGCGATGCGCGCGCTGGGCCGGATCGCTCCCGACGTGAAGGTGGTGGGCATCCTGTGCTGCGCGGAGAACTTCCCCGACGCGAACGCGCAGCGCCCGGGCGACATCTGGACGGCCAAGAACGGCAAGTCCGTCGTCGTGGACAACACGGATGCGGAGGGTCGCCTCGTCCTCACCGACGGGCTGCACCGCGCGGGCGAGGAAGGCGCCACCCACGTCGTCGACATCGCGACCTTGACCGGGGCCTGCGTGCGCGCGCTCGGCCCCTCCGTGGCCGGCGTCCTGGGCACGGACCGCGAGCTCATCCGCCGCGTCATCCGCTCCGGAGAGAACCACGGCGAGGCCTTCTGGGAGCTGCCCCTGGTCGAGGAATACCGCGAAGGGCTCAAGTCACCCTACGCCGACATCAACAACATCGCCTCCGGCGGCCTGGCCGGCGCCATCACGGCCTCGCTCTTCCTGCGCGAGTTCGTGCCCAAGGGCGCGGCCTGGGCCCACCTGGACATCGCCGGACCGATGTTCAAGGAGAAGGACTGGAAATATTACGAAGCGGGTGCCTTGGGTTTTGGCCTCAAGACCCTGGTCGACCTGAGTGAACGGTTCCATGATCCGGTTCCCTGAGCCCAGGGTCTCGTTCGACCGGATCACCGACCTCGTCTACCTCGGCTCCCGCATTGCGAGCCTGGACGACTACCACCGGCTGAAGGCACAAGGCGTCCGCGCCTGCGTGGACATGAAGCAGGAGGGGGCCGATCCCTGGACGTTCGAGGCCTTCCTGTGGCTGCCCACCGTCGACCACGAGCCGCCGAGCCCGATGCACCTGCGCATGGGCATCGCGTTCCTGCGCCAGTGCGAGCAGGCGCGGATGCCGGTGTTCGTGCACTGCATGGCGGGCGTGGGACGGTCCTCGACCCTCGTGCTCGCCTACCTGCTCGCGGGTGAATACGCGGAGCGCGGGCCGGAAGACGCGCTCGACTTCATGTGCGAGCGCCGCGCCTGCGTGGATCCGAACGTGCGGCAGATCGCGGCCGCGGTCGAGGCCGCCAAGGGCTTCCGCGGCTAGCCGTCCGCGCGCCTAGGGCACGGACGGCGGCGGCACCCGTCGCTTCGTCGCCTGCTCGAACGCGTAGGCGAGGGCGAGGAGCCGCGGCTCGCTGCAGGCCATGCCCGTGAAGCTCACGCCCAGCGGCGCCGGCTTCGCATTGAAGCCTTCCGGGAAGGCCGGAGCGGGACTGGCCGGCACGTTGGGCACGGTGCCGAAGGGCACGATCACGGTCGGATAGCCGGGCTTGGCCGCGATTCCCGCCCCCGACCCGCCCGGGAAGAGCAGCGCGTCCAGGCTCTGGGCCTTCATCACCTCGTCGATGCCGTGGGCGGCGCTGAGCGCGATGTCCTTGGCGCGGTCTTCTTCGTAGCGCTGCTTGTCCGCGGTGAGGTCCATCTCGTCCGAGACGTCGAGGTTGCTCTCGCCGTATTTGATGGCGCCCGCGCGCTGGTGGGTGATGTTCCAGACCCGCAGGTCGGTCAGCGTCTTCACGGGTGCGGAGGGGCCGAGGCTGGCCAGCCACTTGTTGAAGTCGCGCTTCATGCCGTATTTGAAGACGATCGAGCAGTCGTTGTCCCGCCCGCGGCCCTGCTCCGCCCCGGAACAGACGTTCCACTTCAGCAGGTTGTTCTTCTCGTCCTTGTCCACGACGCTCGGGATGTCCGCGGGATCGACGATCACCGCCCCCTGCTGCTTCAGGACGTCGATCGCCTCCGCCATCACCTTCGCCTGGTCCGGGGTGAGGCCGCCGCGAGGCTCGGTGGTGCCGGGGGCGGTGATCTTGTCGTAATAGAACGCCCGCGGGATCCCGATGCGCGCGCCCTTGAGCGCGCCCTTGTCGAGGAACTTCGTGTAGTCGCGGGCGGGCGGCGGCGTGCAGGCCTTGGTGGCGGGATCGTTCGGGTCGGGCGCCGCGCCCTCGACCGCGCCCAGGACGATGGCGGCGTCGGTGACCGTCTTCGCCATGGGGCCGGGCGTGTCCTGGTCGGCGGTGATGGGGATGACCCCGTAGCGGCTGACGCGGCCGACCGTCGGCTTGATCCCGGCGAGCATGTTCTGGTTCGAGGGGCTGAGGATCGACCCGCTCGTCTCCGTGCCGATGTTCGCGGCCCAGAAGCTCGCGGCCGTTCCTACGCCGGAGCTGGACCCGCCCGTGGCCAGGGCCGGGCGCCCGTCGAAGGTGGACTCGCGCGGATCACGGCGCGGGTCGTAGGGGTTGAACCCGTACCCGTGCAGGCCGTTGTAGTTCGTCGGCATCGGGTAGGGGGCGCCCGCCACCCAGTTCGCGAGCTCGGTCATGCCCGTCTTCGCGATGATGATGGCGCCCGCGTCGCGCAGGTTCTTCGTCACCGTCGCCTCGTAGGGCGGGACGTAGCCGTCGAAGGCGAGGGCGCCGCCCGTGGTCGGCATGTTCGTGGTGTGGATGTTGTCCTTGAGCGCGATGGGAATGCCGTGCAGAGGCCCGCGGATCTTCTTCTGCGCGCGCTCGCGGTCGAGCGCGTCCGCCTCCTCCAGCGCCTTCGGGTTCACCGTGATGGCGGCATTGAGCTTGTCCTCGTACGTTCCGATGCGGACGAGGTACTGCTGGACGAGCTCACGCGAGGTCACGCGATGTTCGGCCAGCGCCTTCTGCATGTCGGAGATCGAGGCCTCGACCACCGTGAAGGGCGGCGGGGCCTTGGCCGGCTTCGGCTTCGCCTCCGTGGTTACGGCGGCGAGCAGGCAGGGCAGGAGCAGGAGTCGCTTCACGGGCATCCTCACAAGAAACCGATCAGTCGACGACGGCCGCCGGCGGCATCCGCAGCGCCGTCGCCGTCGGCACGCCCGGCGCACGGTCGGGGAAGGCGCTCCCCGGAGCGCGGTAGTTGTACATCATCCGCAGCGCCAGCGTCTCGCCCGGGCCGTAGGTCAAGCCGGGGTTCCGGTCGTTCTCGTTCGACATGACGTCGTGGTAGCTGATCGAGTGGCTGAGGCCCAGCACGTGGCCCATCTCGTGGAGGGCCGTGTTCGTGCGCCCGCCGTTCTGCCGCGAGTTCCCGAGGAACTCCCCGAGGTTGCGGAACACGATGCGGCTGCGCGTGATGTTGAAGCCGGAGAAGCTGCGGAAGGTCACGGCGAGAGCGGTGAGGTCGGCCAGCGCGGGCTCGGCGGGATCGAGAACGATCTCGACCTCCGCGGTCCCGGTCGTCGTCATCGTGATGGGCAATCCGCTCACGCGCGAGGCCTCGGCCACCACCACCGCGATCTTGTCCTCCGTCCCCGGCCACGGCTTCACCCGGAAGCCGCTGGACCAGCGAATCAGCCCGAACTCCCCTCCCCCGTACACGATCGCGCGGACGTAGTCCTCCTCCTGCGGCCACAGGAAGATGGGCATCCCCGCGGCGAAGAGCTGCTGGCGGCGGAGGAAGCCCGGGGCACTGACCCCGACCGGCGCGCCGGGGACGACCTGCGCGGGAGTGGCGACGGCGTTCGCGACGGGCGCGCCCGTCTCGCCGTTGCGCACTTCGGGCGCGGCCGCGACGGGAGCCGGCGCCGGCGTGGCCACGGCCGCGGGCACGGTGGGGGTCGCGCTCGGACCGCCGCCACCGCAGGCGACGAGAAGGGCGAGCGACGCCCACGGCAATGCGGAGGGAAGACGACGCATGGTGGCTACTCTATACCGTCGCGGCTACTCCGACCGCAAAGCGTCCATCGGTCAGTCGACGATCATCGCCGGAGCCGGCCGCAGCGCGGTCGCGGTGGGTACGCCGAGTGCGCGGTCGGGGAAGGTGTTCCCCGCTACGCGATGCTTGTACATCATCCACAGCGCGAGCTCCTCGCTCGGTCCATAGGTCAGGCCCGGGTTCGTGTCGTTTTCGGTCGACATGACGTCGTGGTAGCTGATCGAGTGGTCGAGGCCAAGCACGTGGCCCATCTCGTGGAGCGCCGTGTTCGTGCGCCCGCCGTGCTGACGCGAGTTCCCGAGGAACTCCCCGAGGGATCGGAACACGATGCGCGAGCGCGTGATGGTGAGGCCAGAGTACGTGCGGAAGGTCACGGCCAGGGCAGTGAAGTCGGCGAGCGCCGGCTCGGCCGGGTCGAGCACGATCTCGACTTCGGCCGGGCCAGTCGTCAGCGTGATGGGCAGTCCGCTGGCCCGCGAGGCCTCCGCGATCGCCACCGCCATCTTCTCCTCCGTCCCCGGCCACGGCTTCACTCGGAAGCCGCTGGACCAGCGGATGAGGCCGTATGGCCCGCCCGCGTACACGATCGCGCGCACGTAAGGCTCCTCCTGCGGCCACAGGAAGATTGGTGCTCCCCCCACGAAGAACTGCTGACGGCGGAGAAAGCCCCCGGCGGTCACGGCGACCGGCGCGCCGGGCAGGACTTGCGCGGGGCTGGACACGGCACCGGCGACCACGCCTCCGGTCTCGCCGTTTCGAACCTCGGGCGAGACGGCGACCGGTGCGGGTGTCGGCGTCGGCGTGGCCACGGCGACGGGGACCGATGGCCGGCTGGGGTCACTACCACCGCAGGCGACGACAGCCAGTGCCGAAAGCGTGAAGAGCAGACCACGCATCATGTCTACTGTATATGCGCTGGTTACTCCGACCGCAAGGCCTCCATCGGCTCCAGATGCGCCGCGTGCCAGGCGGGATAGAACCCGAAGCCGATGCCGACGGCCAGCGCGACCACGAGCCCCGCGAGCAGCATGCCGGGCGAGAGCGCGGTCGGCCACCCGGCCAGGGCCTGGATCGCGATCGAGCCCGCCACGCCCAGGAGCGCACCGATCACGCCGCCCGCCGACGTCAGCAGAGACGACTCCACCAGGAACTGGGCGGCGATGTCACGGCGGGCCGCGCCCACCGCGCGGCGGATGCCGACCTCGCGCGTGCGCTCGGCGACGCTGGCCAGCATGATGTTCATGATCCCGATCCCGCCCACGAGGAGGCTGATGGCGGCGATCGCCCCCGTCACCACGTTGAAGATGCGCTGCGTCCGCTCCTTCTGGCGCAGGATCTCGCGGGGCACGATCACGTCCACGGGCGCCCCTCCCGTCGTGCGCTGGACGACGCGCCGCGCCACCTCCGCCGAGGCGCCGACGCTCTCGCTGTCGTCCACGCGCAGCACGATCTCGTCGATGCCGTCCGCGCGTCCGTCCGTGCCGCGGTCCAGCGAGGGCAGGGGCACGAAGACGGCGCGGTTCACGTCGCGCGAACGGATGGGGCCGGTGCGCGAGCGCGAGACCGCGCGCCCCTCGACGACCCCGACGATGTCGTACCAGTCGCCGCCCAGCACCAGGCGCTGCCCCACCGGCGCCTCGAACGGGAAGAGCGTGTTCGCGATCGAGGCCCCGAGCACGGCCACCCGCTTGCGGTCCTCGAGGTCCACGGCGGTGAGGAACCGGCCCGCGGAGAGGCGCAGGCGCGCGGCGTCCCGATAGGCGGCAGTGGTTCCCACCACGCCCGCGTCGGTCGCGCGTCCCCCCGCCTCCGCGGAGAGCGAGGCCTCGCGCACGGGCGCCGTGGCCACGAGGTTGGGCACCACGGCCTGGACCGCTTCCGCGTCGCGCAGGCGGAGGCCGCCGGCGGCCGTCGCGGCGGCGGGGGTCGCGGACGAGCCCGCCGCGGTGGAACGCGCCCGCACGGTCAGGGTGTCGATGCCGAGGCTGCCGATCTGCGCCACCGCCTCCCGGCGCGCGCCTTCGCCGACCGCGGACACCGCGGTGACCGCGGCCACGCCGAAGACCACGCCGAGGATGGAAAGGACGGAGCGCAGCTTGTGCACGAGCAGGCTGCGCACGCCGAGACGGAGGAGCACGCGCGGCGAGGCGTTCATGCCGCCGTCTCCACCCGGCCGTCGCGCAGCTTCACGCGCCGTTGCGCGCGCCCGGCCAGGGCGTCGTTGTGCGTCACCAGCACGACCGTGCGGCCGTCGCGATGCAGTCCTTCGAGCAGCCGCGCGATCTCTTCCCCCGTCACGCTGTCGAGGTTCCCCGTCGGCTCGTCGGCCAGGATGAGGCGCGGCTCCGTCACCAGCGCGCGGGCGATGGCCGCGCGCTGGGCCTCCCCGCCCGAGAGCTCGGTCGGACGGTGGTCCGCGCGGGGCAGGAGGCCCACGCGCTCGAGGCAGCTCAGCGCGCGCTCGCGCCAGCGCGCGGGGGGTACGCCCGCGTAGAGGAGCGGCGTCTCCACGTTCTCGGCCACGGTGAGCTGCGGGATCAGGTGGAAGGCCTGGAACACGAAGCCGATGCTGCGGTTGCGCACGCGCGAGAGCTGCTCGTCGCCGAGGCCGGCCACGGCGGTGCCGCCCAGGCGGTATTCGCCCGTGGTCGGACGGTCGAGGCACCCGAGGATGCTCAGCAGGGTCGACTTGCCGGAGCCGGACGGTCCCGTGATCGCGACCGACTCGCCTTCCTCGATCTGCAAGGTGACGTCGCGCAGGGCCACGACCTCGCGCGTGCCGCGCACGTAGGCCTTGCCGACGTCGCGCAGGTCCACCAGGGCCGTCATGGAGAGAGGAGAGCGAAGCGGCGCGCCACGCCCGTCAGGACGAGGTGAGCGAGCCGAAATCGGACGGCGCGGCCGCGGGATCGCGGAGGGCCACGCGGTCTCCTTTGCGGAGCCCCTTCTCCACGACCACGAAGTCGCGGTTGGACGGCCCGAGCACGACCTCGCGCGCCACCAGGCCCCGCCGCGTGGCCACGTAGCAGAGATGGCGGCCGTCGCGCTCGAAGACCGCCTCCAGGGGCACGCGCAGCGTCTTGTCGCGCCGCTCGACCTGGATCTCGATGGCGGCGGTCATGCCCGGCCGCAGCCGCGGCTCCGACTCGTTGATCTGGACGGTGACGCCGAAGAACTTGACCCCGCGCCGTTCTTTTTCTTCCTGGGCCAGGGTGCCCACGAGCGTGACCTTGCCCGTCAGCTTCAAGTCCGGGTAGGCCTGGACGCGCACGGTCACGTTCTGGTTCTTCTCGACCTTGTGCACGTCCGTCTCGCGCACGCGCGTCTCCACCACCATCTTGGAGATGTCGGGGAGGATGAGCAGCGGCTGGTTGGCCCAGACCTGGTCGCCGACCTGGGGCTTCCGCTGCTCCGACCCGAAGAAGACGTCCTTGTACACGACGATGCCGGGCACGTCCGCGCGCACTTCGGTGCGCGCGAGCTGCTGCTTGGCCAGGGCCAGCTTGGCGGTGGCCTCCGTGATGCGGCTCTCCGCGCCCGCGATGGCGGAGCGCTTCTGATCCAGGCGGTAGGTCGCGGAGGCCTCGAGCTGGCGCGCGCTCTCGCGGGTCAGCGAGGCTTCCGCCTCCGCCTGGGAGAGCTCGAGAGGACGGCCGAAGCGCACGAGGGCGTCGCGGCGGCGCTTGGCCAGCTCCAGCTCTTCGCGGGCGCGGGCGACGGCCTGGGCCGCGCGGTCCAGCTCCTGCTTGGTGATGAACCCTTCCGCGAGCAGCGGCTTGAGGTCGTCATGGGCGCCCACCGCCTTCTCCAGGTCGCGCTCCGCGTTGCCCACGGCCGCGGCGGCCTCCTCTTCGCGCAGGCGCCCCTTGCCTTCGGCCACGTCCGCCAGCTCCAGCCGGCTGCGCTCCACCTTCTGCCGGGCCGCGGCCAGCTCCTCCTGGTTCTGGATGCTCTGGAGCTTCAGGTCCTGCTGCGCCTTCTGCGCGTCCGCTTCCGCCTGGGAGAGCTGGGCCTGGCTGCGGCGGATCTCCTCCTCGAAGGGCGCGCCGTCGAAGAGCAGGAGCATGTCGCCCTTCTGCACGAGCTTGCCCTCCGGCACCATCGCGATGATCTTGGCCTGGTTGCTCTGGATGGTGGAGGCGTAGGTCACGGAGCGCAGCGCCTGGAGCGTGCCGGACTCCACGACCGAGATGTCGAAGGGCGCCTCTTCCACCACCGCGGTGGCGACGCCGGGAGGGATGGGATCGCGAAGCAGGTAGGCTGCGGCCCCGATCGCCGCCACCAGGCCCGCGACGACGAGCGCGGTCTGCCGGGGCCGCTGGCGCGCGTTGACCAGGGCCGCGCGCACGTTCTCGCGCGTCCAGTTCTCGCGCCGCAGCCAGGGACGCGCTTCCCGCGCCGCCGATCGGGCCACGACGGTCAGGCGCGCGCGCGCCGCGCCCAGCGCGCTCACGACCCGCTCGCTTTCGTCCGGCGCGGGTGTGCTCATGGCGCGAAGTCCCTTTCCACGGACAGGGTGCCCGTGACGCGCAGCAGGTCGATGCGCGCCACCTGGTAGCTGGTGAGGAGGCCGACGAGCGCGCTGCGGGCCACGACCAGGCTGCCTTCGGCGTCCACGACGTCGAAGTTCGAGGCCAGGCCGCGCTGGTAGCGCAGGGTGGCCAGGCGCCGCTGCTGCTCCGCCACCTCGACGCCTTTCTTCTGGAGCTCGATGCTCTTGCGGATGCGCTCGAGCTCGCGCACCGCGCTGCGCACCTCGCTCTCCACGTCGAGCTGCCGCTGCCGCAGCGTGCGCTCGCGGGACGTGACGTCGAGCTGGGCCGCCGCTTTCTGGGCCGCTTCCGTCGAGCGCTCCAGGGGATAGGAGGTCGAGAAGAACACGTTGACCTGCCGGTCCGCGGAATGGAACGCGTTGCCGTAGGTCGTGCCGTTGCCCAGCTGCGTCATCCCGAGGTTCAGGTCGAGCTGGGGCAGGAGGTTCTGCTTGGCCAGGGACGCGGTGCGGCGCGCGTCCCCCACCTCGTCGCGCGTCTCCAGGAAGTCGAGGCGGTTCTCGAGCGCGCGCTGGGTGAGGACCTCGACCGGCTCGACGTCGTTGGCGGCGATGTCCTCGGGCAGGACCAGCGTCTCCGGCTGCAGGGAGTCGGAAGGCGAGAGGCCCAGGAGGGTGCGGAACCGCTCCAGCTCCGTATCCAGCGAGGCCTCCGCGCGCACCATCGATTCCTCGGCCTGCGAGGCCTGCAGCTCCGCGCGGTACACGTCGAGCTTGCTGACGAGGCCGACCTCGAGGCGGGCGGTGGAGGCCTTGCGCAGGCTCTCGCTGCGGTCCAGGCTCTGCCGGGCCACGGCCATGAGCTGGCGCTGCTGGATGACCTGGTAGTAGGACCGCGTCACGTCCACGGCCAGCCGCTGGCGGCCCAGCTCGTATTGCCGTTCCTGTCCCTCGCGCGAGCGCCGGCTCTGCCGCAGGTCGTAGAAGGTCGTGTTGGGACCGAAGCCGCGGAGCAGGGGCTGGGTGAGCACGAAGCGGAGGTCGGAGGTGCGCGGGAACGGGCTCACTGCGGGCCCGGTCGCGCCGTCGAAGGTCGAGCGCATGAGGGCGGCCGCGGTGAATGTCCCGCCCGTCCAGGGCAGCTTCTGCGTCGCGTCCAGGCCGAAGAGCGCATCGTCCGCGGAGCGCTGGTAGCGCGGAGTGACCTTCGGATAGAACTGGGCGCGCGTCGCTCCCTCGCGCAGCCGCGACGTCGTCACCGCGTCCGCGGAGTTGAGCACGGTGAAGTTGCGCTCCAGGGCCATCGCCACCGCTTTGGCAAGGGAGATGGTCGGGGTATCGGGAGGGAGGGCCTCTTCGGGGACGGCGGAGGGGGGCGCCGGAGCCGGCTCTTCCGCGGCGGGCTCCTGGCCGGGGGGGGAAGGGGCCGGGGACGGCTCCGCCATCAACCCAGCCGCCAGCATCAACGCCAGGACCCCAGTCAGCATCAGCCTCGGTCCGACAAGGGATCGATTATCCATCCCGGGCGGTGGGGGTCAAACGAAGGCCGGGTCCCCCAGAACCGGGGGTGACGGTTCACACTGTAGATCAGGAGGTTCCGGTGATCCTGGTGGTCGGGGGGTCCCCCGAGGATGGGCGCTGGCTGGAGGACGCGCTCAAACCCAGCGGGTTGGCGGTCACGGTGCGGTCGTTGGAGGATGCGCTCGCCCCTCCCCCGTCCGAAACCCGCGTTCGCCCCGAGGTCCTCGTCCTCCACGAGCGCCGCCGGCGCGAGGATCTGCTGGAATCCCTGGACCGCCTGCACGCGGACCCCGCACTGGGCGAGACGCCGCTGGTCGTCGTGGACCACGAGCGTGACATCGAGCGCTTGATCGCAGCGGTGGGACGAGGAGCGGCCGCCTGCGTCTGTCCGCCCCTGGATCCCGCCCACTTGAGGGCGATCGTCACCCGGCTGGCCCGCTGGCGGGAAAAGAAGGGGTCGCGCGACCGCCGCGGTCGCCGCCGCCGACCCCTCCTGCTGCGGGTGGACGTCCATCTTCCCGACGCGCGCGTGCTGGTGGGCCTGCTCCGCGACGTGAGCGGGACCGGCTGCCGCATCGAGTCCCCGGAGGGCGTGGCTCCGCAAACGGAGGTGTCGATCACGCCCTACGGATACGACGCTTCGCTGGAGTTCCGCCTCGGCGCGATCGTGCAACGCCACCTGGAGCCGGCGCCGGGCCAGCACGTCCTGGCCTGCCGATTCACGGGTACGGGCGCGGTGATGGCGCCGCGGCTGTTCGCGGTCCGAAAGCCGAAACCAGAGGTGGTCGGCGCGCCCTAGCGGCGGGCCAGCCACCAGCTGTAGCCGAGGACGAGCACCGAGACCGCGGTGTCGAGCCAGAACGCGTTCCACACGCTGATCTGGCCGGTGAAGACGAGCGCGGTCAGGACGGCCTTGACCGCAAGCCAGGGCAAGAGGTTCTGGCGGACGCTCTGGATCATCCCGCGGCGCCAGCGGCTGAAGGCCGGGACGACGGCAGTGGAGGTGGCGGTGGTGTCTCTCGGAGTCAGCATCGTCATGGCCATGGTTTCGTTCACTCTTCCTCGATGGTCCAGACGCCGGCGCCCCCCGCGAAGTTCCACGGCCGGACACCTTTATCCGCCACCCGCCCCACCGCCGGCCCGGGTTTGTGCATCGGCTCACAATTGAACCGGGCCATGCCCGGTGCTATCGTCCCGCGCTCCCGATGGACCCGTCTTCCCCGCTGACGCTGAGCCTGGCCTTCGGCGCCGCTGCCGCCGCCGCCAACGTCGTCGGCGGCCTCGTGGTGGTGGCGCGCCGCCACTGGAACGAGATGTTCCTGAAGTACTTCCTGGGGCTGGGCGCGGGGTTCATGCTGGCCGCGACGTTCCTGCGCATGATCCCGGCGTCGATCGCGCTCTCCACCTCCGCCCCGGTGCTGATCCTGGCCGGCTATTTCCTCGTGCAGTTCTTCGAGCACACGCTCGCCCCGCACTTCCATTTCGGCGAGGAGAGCCACAACGAGGTGATGATGAACCCGGCCGTCGGCATCTCGGCCCTGGTCGGCCTCTCCATCCACACCTTCTTCGACGGCGTGTCCATCGCGTCCGGCTTCCTCGTGTCCGCCCCCCTGGGCCTCCTCATCTTCTTCGCGGTGGTCCTCCACAAGATCCCCGAAGGGGTGACCGTCGCTTCCATCGCGCTCGCCTCGGGACGCGGGAAGCGCGGAGCCCTGACCGCGGCCTTCGTGCTGGCGGGTGCGACCATGGCGGGCGTGCTGGGAATGAATGCGTTCACGGGCGCGGTCGGGTACGCCCTGCCCCTTTCGACCGGGGTGACCCTGTACGTCGCGGCCAGCGACCTCATCCCCGAGGTCAACGAGGAGCGAGGCCTGCGCATGCCGCTGGTCGTGTTCCTCGGGGTGGCGCTCTTCTACGTGACCGAGCACGTGCTCGACGCGTTCACGCACTGACCGCCGGCCATTTGCTATCCTGCTCTCGGGCGTGCCTCGCGCCTCGCCGCTTCTGGAGTCCAATCACATGAATATGGCTGCACTTCGCCGCCTCCCCCTCCTCCTTCTCCTCGCCCTCCTGCCCCTGCCGGCGGGGGCGGCGGAAAAGCCGCAGATCAACGTGCAGGAGTTCACCCTCCCGAACGGGATGCGCTGGCTGCTCTTCGAGCGCCACGACTCGCCCACCGTCGTCGGGGGATGGGTGGCCCACGTGGGTTCGGTGAACGAGCGCGAGGGCATCACCGGTATCAGCCATCTCTTCGAGCACATGATGTTCAAGGGCACCCGCGTCATCGGGACCAAGGACATCGACGCCGACCTGCGCATCATCGACGAGCAGGAGAAGGTGCGGGCGGAGATGCGTGAAGAGATGAAGGTGATGCGCGAGCGCCAGCGCAAGGGCGAGATCGACGACATCGCCAAGCCGGAGAGCCAGACGCCGCGCTACCGCGAGCTGGACAAGCGCTTCGACGAGCTGGTGCAGAAGCAGCGGGCCGTCCAGATCAAGGACCACCTCTCCCAGATCTACACGAAGAACGGTGCGGAGGGCCTCAACGCGGGGACGAGCGAGGACTGGACCATCTACATGGTGCGCCTGCCCGCCAACCGCATCGAGCTGTGGTCCTGGCTGGAATCGGACCGCCTCATCAACCCCGTCTTCCGGGAGTTCTATTCGGAGCGTGACGTCGTCTACGAGGAGCGCCGCATGCGCACGGAGTCGACTCCGCTCGGCAAATACGACGAGGCGTTCAACGCCCTCTTCTGGGAGGCGAGCCCGTACAAGTGGCCGGTGGTGGGCTGGCCCTCCGACGTCTCCAGCATCACCAAGGCCCAGGCCGATGGTTATTTCGGGACCTACTACGCGCCCAACAACCTGACGGGCGTGCTCGTCGGCGACTTCGACGCCTTGAAAGTGCGCCCGTTGCTCGAGAGGTACTTCGGCCGCATCCCGCGCGGGAAGACCGAAGTACCCGAGGTCGTCACTTCGGAGCCGGCCCAGATCGCCGAGAAACGCTTCAACGCGGAAGCGGAGACCTCGCCCACCGTGCGCATCTGGTGGCACGGCGTCCCCTTCGTGAGCAAGGACCGCACGGTGGTCGACGTACTGACCGACCTCCTGTCCGGCCGCACCGGCCGCCTCTACAAGGGCCTGGTCACGGGCCGCCAGGTGGCCAACGAGATCTCGGGGTCCGTGGACCTCAAGAAATACGAGGGGTCGATCCAGGTGGAGGGCACGGTCAAGGAGGGCAAGGACCCGGCCGCGGTGGAGCAGGCGATCTACGAGGAGCTCGAGAAGCTCAAGGAAGAACCGATTCCGATGGACGAGCTTCAGAAGGTCAAGAACCAGGCCAAAGCCAACGCCTACCGGCGCCTGTCGTCCCCGTTCTCGATCGCCATCCAGCTCATGATCTACGACGGTCTCGGCGACTGGCGCTACATCAACACGTACGCGGAGGAGGTCGACCGCGTCACCGCCGCCGACATCCAGCGCACGGCCAAGGAGTACCTCACCAAGGAGAACCGCACCGTCGGCGTCTTCCTGCGCAAGGGTGGCGACTCCGCGGCCGACGACGATCCGGACGTGGCCGCCCTGCCCGCGCCCGCGCAAGCCATGGCCCGCCAGCAGATCGCGCGCATCAAGGCGGAGACGGACCCGGCCAAACTCCGCGAAGGCCTGGCCCAGATGGAAGAGGCCAAGGGCCAGGTTCCGCCGGAGATGAAGCCGGTGCTCGACCTCATCCTCAAGCGGGCGCAAGAGCGCCTGGCCGCCCTGGAGGGACAGAAGAAGTGAAGACCACTCGCCTCGCCCTCACTCTCGCCGTCTTCGGGATGTCCGCGGCTGCGGCCGCGCCGCTCACCGCGCAGACGGCGGCCATCCCGGACAATCCGGAAAAGCTCGTCTTCGCGCCCATCTCCTACACGCCGCCCGTGGCCAGGGACTACCGGGTCGTCCTGAAGAACGGGATGGTCGTGTACATCGCGGAGGACCCGACCCTGCCCCTCGTCAACATCGAGCTCACCCTGCGCACGGGCTCGTATCTCGTGCCCCCGGGCAAGGAGGGGCTGGCCGGGTTGACCGGGTCGCAGATCCGCCGCGGCGGCACGAAGACGATGACCGCGGAGCAGCTCGACGAGAAGCTGGACTTCCTGGCCGCGAACGCCGCGACCTCGATCGGCGAGACCTCCGGCCGCGCCAGCCTGAACACCTTGCGCGACAACCTGGACGACTCGCTCAAGGTGTTCGTCGAGATGCTGAAGGAGCCGCGCTTCCAGGAGGACCGGCTGGCCCTGGCCAAGGAGCAGGCTTTCCAGGAGATGAAGAAGCGCAACGACGACTCCGAAGACGTCGAGGCGCGCGAGTGGAACGTCCTTCTCTACGGCGAGGGCCACTTCAGCAACCGCTTCACCACCGCGGCCTCCATCCAGGGGATCACGCGGGCCGACCTCGTGGACTTCCACCGGAAATACGTGCACCCCGCCAACATGATCGCGGCCGTGTCGGGCTCCTTCTCGAAGGCGGTCATGATCCAGAAGCTGGAGGCGGCCTTCGCGAATTGGCCGGGCACGGCGGCGACGGTGCCGCCCGTGCCTTCCGAGATCCAGACCGCGGCCCCCGGCATCTATCGCATCCAGAAGGACGTGAACCAGGGCCGCGTGTCGATCGGCCTGCCCTCCGTGCGGCGCAACGACCCGGATGCCTACGCGCTCGAGGTGATGAACGAGATCCTGGGCGGCAGCGGCTTCACGTCTCGCATCACGAAGACGGTGCGCTCGGACGAGGGCCTCGCCTACTCGGCGGGCTCCGGCCTGCGCTTCGGCATCTATTACCCCGGCGCCTTCCGCGCGGAGTTCCAGTCCAAGAGCCGGTCCGTCTCCTATGCCGCTTCGCTCGTGCTGCAGGAGATCAAGGGCATGCGCGAGAAGCCGGTCACGGCCGAGGAGCTGGACACGATCAAGCGCAACCTGATCGAGACCTTCCCCAGCACGTTCAACTCGAAGGCGCAGACGGTCGCGATCTTCGCGGCGGACGAATACACGAAGCGCGATCCGTCCTACTGGCAGACCTACCGGGACCGCATCAACGCCGTGACCGCGGCCGACGTCCAGCGCGTCGCCCAGAAGTACCTGGTGCCGGAGAAGCTGGTCGTCCTCGTGGTCGGGGACCAGAAGGAGATCGACCTCGGGGACGGCAAGCACCAGACGAGCCTGGAGGCGCTGGCGGAGGGTCGGAAGGTCGTGGTGCTGCCACTGCGCGATCCGATGACGATGAAGCGGCCCTAGTCCGTCACTCCGGCCGCGGCCTCAGCTCTTCTTTAAGGCCTCGACGAATTCCTTCAAGAGCATCGGGTTGTTGCTCTTGATGGCGCCGGTCATGAAGTCCTTCACGCCGGGGACGTGTTTGCCGTTCCAGACGTCGAGGAACATCTGCTTCGACGCCTTGAAGAAGCAGTCGGCGTCCTGGGCGGGCTTGCCCGGCGTGACCTCGCACTTGTCCGCGGTCAGCGCGACCGTCCACTTCTCGTCGTCGTCGAGCGAGAAATAGAAAGTCCGTGGCTTCTTGACCGTGCCCTTCTGGAAACGCTTGGGCAGGCCCTGGAAGATCTTGGCAATCTCGGAAGCAGGCATGGAAGCGAAATGTAGCACGAGGATCGCCGGCCGCGCGGCCGCGTTCCATCAGGGGGCGTCGGCGAGCGTGTAGTCGAACTCGTAGGAGTGCTTGCCGTCGGTGCCGATGACGATGGCCATCTTGCCGCTGAGCCCCGCGAGCTGATCCGTGCCCGAGTCCGGCACCACCGTGATCGTGAGCGAGGGCGTCCCGCGCGTCATGATTCCGGTGTGCTGGAGGGCGAACGTGCCCTTGCGCCCGCGCAGCGTTCCCGTCACGCGCTCGATCGCCACGTACCCGGCGGAGCCCTTGACCGCGGTCATGGCCGTGAGCATCTCGCCCTTGCTCGTCCCTTCCAAATCGCCGTGGAACTGCTTGTCGAGGGTCATGCGGCCGACGACCCCATCGCCTTTGTCATCCGAAGATTGCGGGGTCACCTTCACGTCGAACGTTCCCGTCGCGCGTGTCGTCATGGGTTCCTTTTTCTGGACAACACTGGGGCTCGGCGGCGAAGCCGTCTGTGCCATCGCGAGCGTGCCGGCGGCGGCGAGGAGGCTGACCGCGACGGCGGTGGAGACGACCCGAGAATGCCGCTTCATCGCTTCTCCGGATCCTCCGGGGCAGCCGTCGCACCGGAACGCACCGCCTCCAGGATCTCGCGCGCGGCCGCCTCGTCTTCGGGCCGCACGCGCACGCTCACCCCGACCACCATGGCCAGGGGGACGTGCACTCCGGCCAGGTGATCGTTGAACACCCAGCACGGGATCTCCGCCTCCTCGAGGGCCATCCGGCACAGGTGGGCATCGATGGCGGTGCTGAAGGTGGCGACCTCGACGAGGGCTTCGAAGTCGACGTAGGTCGCGGCGGCGTTCAGGCTCTGCAATGCCGCGGCGACGTCCACGTGGCGCTCGGCGAGAATGGCCTCGACGAGCGGGAAGGCCTCCGGCCGCCACTCCTCGAGGTCGCGGTCACGCAGGATGGCCAGGAGCTCGCCCGTGGGCAGCTGCTCGAGCCTGGCCCTCATGTCGTCCGTCACGGGCGGACCCTCTGCGCGTCAGCCGCGCGCTTGAGGCAGGGTGTCGATGAACTCGTGAACGAGCTTCTTCTGGGCTTCGGGGGTCATGGACGACTGCACGATCTTGGCCGCGCCCTCCACGGCCAGGTCAGCCACGGACGAGCGCAGCTCCTGGATGGCCAGCTTCTTCTCGCGCTCGATCTGCTCCTTGGCCTTCTGGAGCATCCGTTCGGATTCGGAGCGGGCCTGGGCGATGACGTCGTTCTTCACGGTCTCCGCGTCGGCCAGGGCCCGCTTCATGATCTCCTCGCGCTGGCGGCCCGCCTCCCGGATCAGCTCCTGGTGCTGGGCGAGGAGGCGTTGCGCCTCTTCGTTCGCCTTCTGGGCCGAACCGACCGCCTCGTGGATGCCTTTCTCGCGCTCCTCGATCATGGCCAGGAGGGGCTTCCAGCCCAGCTTGGTGAGCACGAAGGCGAAGATCGCGAACAGCACCACCGTCCAGAGCGTGAGGCCGAACTCCAGGTCGGTGAAGCCGCCGGCGGCGAGGGCGGCGGGAGCCAGGGAGACCACCGATTCGCCTACTTGATGGCGAGGAGGATGGTCACGATCAGGGAGAAGAACGTGACGCCCTCGATGAGGCCGGCGGCCACGATCATGGCTCCGCGGATGTCGCCCGCCGCATTGGGCTGGCGCGCGATGCCGTCCATGGCGGCCGCGGCCAGGCGGCCGATGCCGTAGCCTCCGCCGATGATGGTCATCCCGGCGCCGATGCCGGCGGCCAGGTACGCGAGAGCCTTGGGATCAGTGGGCATGTCGGTCAAATCCTCCAAAGAGTGGGTGTAGGCGGCGCATCAGTGCGCGGGATGGGCGTTCATCCCGATGAAGATCGATGTGAGCAACGTGAAGATGTAGGCCTGGATGAACGCGACCAGGATCTCCAGCATCATGATGAAGAGGGCGAGGACGAGCGAGATCGGCACCATCCCCACTCCGAACGCGATGTTGATGCTGGCCATCAGCGGTATGAGGAGGAGCAGGCTGGCGATCACCATGTGACCGGCCAGCATATTGGCGAAGAGACGGATCATGAGGGCGAACGGGCGCGTGAACATGGCCAGGAGCTCGACCGGGATCATGATGGGCAGCAGCCACATCGGGAGGCCGGGCGGGATCATGTTCTGGAAGTGGTGGACGACGCCGTATTTGCTGATCCCCGCCCACTGCATGGCCAGGAACGAGACGAAGGCGAGGCCGAGGGTGACGCTGAGGTTGCCGGTGGCGGTGGACGAGAACGGCGTCAGGCCCAGGAGGGCGGCCACGAGGATGAAGAAGAAGAAGCTCAGCAGGAGCGGGACGTATTTGTGCCCGTCGTGGCCGATGTTCTTCTCCGCGATCTCGTCGCGCACGTAGACGACGAGGGTCTCCACCGCCGTGCCCAGCCCGCTGGGAATGCGGTTCTTGTAGCTGTGGATGGCCAAGCGCACGACGATGAGGACGAGCGCGGCCGCGATCGCGAACCAGAGCAGATGTTTGCTCGGCCCCACGTTCAGCCCGAAGAGGTAGAGGTCGCCGTAGCGCTCGTTCACCACGTGGTGCATGAGGATCTCGGCGATCCCTTCGTGATGTTCGGCCGCGCCTTCCACGGCCTTTTCCGCCCCTTCGTGGGCGGCCGGCTCGTGCGCGACCTGCGCGAGGAGGGCCCAGGGGATCATCGCGCGCTCGCTCCCGTGGGCCGGCGCGAGAGGACGGCCAGCTCCAGCACGAGGAAGGCGACGAAGTAAGCGAGGAGGGAGAAGGTCAGAGGCAGCTTCGGCAGTCCAACGACGAGCACGCCGACCAGCAACGCGCCGAGGAGGACGGTCATCCGCGCCAGCATACCCCCCAGGACGGCCGTGAAGAACGCATTGTTGGAGCGGCCCGCGGACCACAGGGCGAGGAAATACGCGCACACGGTGTTGACGGCGGCGAGCAGGGCGCCCGTGAGCACCGCCGGTCGTGCCTCGGCCGCGAGCAGGGGCCAGGCCGCGCAGAGCGACGCGCCCACCGCTCCGAGCACCACCGCCGTGTACCGCGCCAACGTCACTTCTTCCTCCCCGTCATCGTCCGATACATCTGCCAGAAGTGCAGGAACGCCGCCACCACTCCTACCACGGCCCCGATCAGGAAATAACGTGGCTCGGTCCCGAACTTCTTGTCGAGCCAGTGCCCCAGCCAGAGGCACAGCAGGACGGTGAAGGCCAGGCTCGAGCCGATTCCCAGGTAGGGCGCCGATTCCCGCAGCGAGCCCTGTAGTCCTCCGCTCCCTTTCTCGGGAGTCTTCCCGTCAGGGCCCTCTTCGCTTGGCAACGGTCGGCAAGACTATCACGGCCGCGCGCTCGCGGGCAAGCCAAAGTGCGCGAGGACGAGCGGCGCGCAGCGCTTAGGGCTGAGCGGGTTAGCGCGAGGCGACGGTCGTGTCCGCGCGCGCGATCGTGGCCGGCTCCACGGTCGGGAGGGACTCGGCGACAGGCACGCCCGGCGGCGGCAGGCCCGCCATGATCGTGGCCCCCATCCCCTCCTCCTCGCGCCAGCGCAGGATGTCGTAGCGGTAGATGCGGTACGCGGAGAGCACGAGCGAGAGCACGACGGGGCCGACGATGAGGCCCTTGGGCCCGAACGCGATGAGGCCTCCCATGATGGACAGGAACCCGAGCATGGTGTGGATCTGCGCGGATCCCTTCAGGATGATCGGCTTCACGATGTTGTCGATCATGCTGATCACGAACGTGCCGTAGGCGGCCATGCCCAGCGCGCGGCCCAGGTCGCCGTTGACGAGGAAGTAGAGGGCGGCGGGGATCCAGGCCAGGGGCGAGCCCAGGATGGGGATGAGGGCGGCGAAGACCACCATCACCGCCCATAGCAGCGGCGAGGGCAGGCCGAAGGCCCAGAATCCGAAGAAGGCCACTACGCCCTGGATCAGGGGCACGATGATCATCGCCTGCAGCACCGCCTTCACGGTGTTGCCGAGGTGCACGAGCAGCTCCGTCTCCTGGCCGCGCGTGAAGGGGGAGATGCCGCGCAGCGATTGGCGCAGGTCCTCCCCATCGCGGAGGAGGAAGAAGAGCATCATCAGGAAGATCACGAGGTCGAGGGCCACCGTGGCCACACCCGTGAGCACGACCTGGACGTAGTGGTTGGCGACCTCGCTGGCCCGGGCCAGGCCCTGGGTCAGGGGCGGCGCCTCCCAACCCATCTGCTTCAGCCATCTCGCGAGCTTCGGCTGCTGCTGGGGAACGACCTCCCTCCAGAAGCGGTCCCATTCCTGCGGCTCGAGGTGGGGGCGCAGCCAGTCGAGGAACGCGACCGCCTGCTGGAAGATGAGCGCGCCATAGAGAAGGACGGGGATCAGGATCACGAACGTGGCCGCCAGCACGAGCAACGCCGCGGCCAGGCCGTCGCGGTTGCCCAGGCGCCGGCTGAGCGCACCCTGCACGGACGAGAGCATCAGCGCCACCGACGCCGCCACCGTGAACGTGAGGAGGAAGTAGCGGAAGACGACGACGGCGAGAACGAGGGTGACGACCAGGAACCCGAGCAGCGGCCCGGTCACGCGCCAGTTCGTGCGCAAGCGGTCCGGCATCAATTCAGGATACCGCACCGGGGAGGACCCCGGCGGACGGCGGTCAGCGCTGGGGCGAAGGGGACGGCGAAGGGGCGACGGTGACCGCCTCCGTGCGTTCCGGAGGGGCCACGGGAGGGGCCACCGCTCCCGCCGGCCGGACTTCCACCGAGTCCGTGCGCTCGACGTGGGCGCCGGCAGGACCCGCGGCCTGCGCGACCCCGCCTTCCGCGAACGTTCCCGGCTGCACCACCGCCGCGATGTGGTTGACGGGGACGTGCAGGAAGTCGAGGAAAGGCTTCGGGTAGATCCCGATCGCGAAGCAGAGGGCGACCAGGGGCACCAGGGTCGTGAGCTCGCGGACGTTGAGGTCCACGAGGTGCCGGTTGTCCTCGTTCGTGATCTTGCCCCAGAAGACGCGCTGGTAGAGCCAGAGCAGGTAGGCCGCGCCCAGCACGATGCCGGACACCGCCCAGTAGGCCCAGACGCGGTTCGCCGCGTACGCGCCTTGCAGGATCATGAACTCGCCGATGAACCCGTTCAGCAGGGGCAGGCCCATCGAAGCCAGGAAGATGATGAGCGTGATGGTCGCGTAGACGGGCATCACGTGGGCGAGGCCGCCGAACTGCGCGATCTCCTTGGTGTGGCGGCGCTCGTAGACGATCCCGACCAGCAGGAACAGCCCGCCCGTGCTCAGGCCGTGGTTGATCATCTGGAGGACGCTGCCCTCGAGGCCGAGCGGGTTCAGCGCGAACATGCCCAGCATCACGAAGCCGAGGTGGCTCACCGAGGAGTACGCGATGAGCTTCTTCATGTCCTTCTGGACGAGGGTGACCAGAGCGGCGTAGACGATCCCGATGATGGAGAGGATCACGACGTAGCGCGTCGCCCACAACGTGCCCTGGGGCAGCAGGGGGAGGGAGAAGCGGATGAATCCGTAGGTGCCCATCTTCAGGAGGACGCCGGCCAGGATCACGGATCCCGCGGTGGGCGCCTGCACGTGCGCATCGGGCAGCCAGGTGTGGAACGGGAACATCGGGACCTTGATCGCGAAGCCGAGGAAGAAGGCGGCGAAGACCCAGATCTGGAAGTTGAGGGGCAGGCTCGCGGCCATGGTGTACCACTGGGTGACGTCGAAGGTGCCCGTCGTCTCGAACCCGGTCAGCCCCTTCGAGCGGAAGTACAGGGCCAGGATCCCCAGCAGCATCACCACCGACCCGACCAGGGTGTAGAGGAAGAACTTGATCGCCGCGTAGAGCCGCCGCTCGCCGCCCCAGATCCCGATCAGGAAGTACATCGGGACGAGCATGACCTCCCAGAAGACGTAGAAGAGGAACATGTCGAGCGCGCAGAACACGCCGATCATCCCGACCTGCAGCAGGAGCAGGAACACGTAGTACTGGCGCACGCGGTCGTGGATGGCGGTCCAGGAGGAGAGGATCGCGATCTCGCCCAGCAGCGTCGTCAGGAGGATGAGGAGCGTGGAGATGCCGTCCACTCCGAAGTGGTAGGAGACGCCGATGGTCGGTATCCAGGGGCTCTTCTCGATGAACTGGAAGCCGGCGGCGGCGCGGTCGAAGCGGAACCACAGGGGCAGGCTGACCAGGAAGCCGAGGGTCCCGAAGATGTTGGCGACCCAGCGCACCGCGTCGTCGCTGCGCTTGAACGCGGGGATCGCCATCAGCAGCACCGCCCCCACCAGCGGCGTGAACGTGATGACGCTCAGCAGGTGATCCTGCAACAGATTCATGCTCTAGCTCCCCGTATTCGAGCCGTACGACGTCACAGGATGAACCGGCTCCCGATCCCGATCATGAAGAGGATGATGATCAGCATCGACAGCGCGTAGTGCTGGACGAGCCCGTTCTGCAGCGACCGGAACACGTAGCTCAGGTTGTCGAGGACCGCGGCCATCCCGTTGACGAGCCCGTCGACGACCCAGCGGTCGAAGAAGTCGGAAGTCTTTGCTACGGCGTCCCGCACCGTCCAGGCCGTGCCGTTCACCACGCCGTCCACGCCGTGCTGGTCGACGGCGAAGAGCGCATTGCCTCCACCGAGGGCGGCGCCGCGCACGAACAAGGCCCCGTAGATCTCGTCCACGTAGTACTTGTTCAGGAGCAGCCGGTAGACGGGCGCGATGGAGGAGGCGATGCGGGCCGGCACCTCCGGATGGCGCCGGAAGAGCTGCCAGGCCAGGGCGATCCCGAAGGCGGCGATGGTGACGCTGGCGGCCATGAGCGCCATCTCCATGGCGTGCTCGGGCGGCGCGGCCGTGAAGACCTGCGGGAGTGCTTCGTGCGCGGCCTCGAAGACGGGCTCGGTGAAGGTCTCGAACACGTTCGGAATGTGCAGGGCGTGGCCGAGGACGGCCGGGATCCCGAGCAGGCCGGCGAAGAGCGAGCCCACGGCCAGGACCTGCAGGGGGAGGACCATCGTGCGCGGCGACTCGTGCACGTGGTGCCACTGGTCCTCGGTCCCGCGGAAGGTCCCGCTGAACGTCATGTGGTACAGGCGGAACATGTAGAACGCGGTCATGGCCGCCACCGCGAAACCCATGAGCCAGATGTAGCGCCCGTAACCGCCGATCTTGAAGGCCGACCAGAGGATCTCGTCCTTAGAGAAGAAGCCGGCCAGGGGCGGCACGCCCGCGATGGCGATGCAGCCGATCAGCATCGTGCGGTGCGTCCAGGGGAGCTTGGCCTTGAGGCCGCCCATGTTCCTCATGTCCTGCTCGCCCGACATGGCGTGGATGACGGAACCGGAGCCGAGGAAGAGGAGAGCCTTGAAGAAGGCGTGGGTCATGAGGTGGAACACCCCGGCCGCGAACGCGCCCACGCCGCAGGCCAGGAACATGTAGCCGAGCTGGCTGACCGTCGAATACGCCAGCACGCGCTTGATGTCGTTCTGGACGAGCCCGATCGACGCGGCGAAGAACGCGGTCAGGGCGCCGATGAGCGCGACCACGAACATCGCCCGCGGGGCGTGCGAGAAGATCGCGGAGGAGCGAGCGACCATGTAGACGCCCGCCGTCACCATGGTGGCGGCGTGGATGAGAGCGGAGACCGGCGTCGGGCCCTCCATTGCGTCCGGCAGCCAGACGTAGAGCGGGAGCTGCGCGCTCTTGCCCGTCGCGCCCACGAAGAGGCAGAGCGCGATGACGGTGAGGGTACCGCCCCAGGCCCACTCCACCGGCATCTCCGCCGCGTGAGCCATCACCGTGCGGAAGTCCAGGCTTCCGAACGTCGTGTAGATGAGGAACATCCCCAGCGCGAAGCCCGCATCCCCGATGCGGTTCACGATGAAGGCCTTCATGCCCGCGCTGGTCGCGCTGTGCTTCTCGAACCAGAAGCCGATCAGGAGATACGAGCAGAGGCCCACGCCCTCCCACCCCACGAACAGCACGAGGTAGTTCGCGCCCAGCACGAGGGTGAGCATCGCGAACATGAAGAGGTTCAGGTACGACATGAACCGCGCGTAACCGGGGTCGTGGCCCATGTAGCCGATCGAATACACGTGGATGAAGAAGCCCACGAAGGTCACGACCAGCAGCATCACCGAGGAGAGCGGGTCCACCTGGTAGGCCCAGTCGACGTTGAACGGGACCGGACCGTGTGCGGTCTGGGCTGCGCCGCCCGGGATCCAGGTCCAGAGCGTCTCGACGAGCGTGTGGTCGGCCACGCGGTGCGCGGCCAGCACGGCGATCACCGCGACGACGAAGGAGAGGCCGACCATGCCTGCGGCCACGAGGCCGATGTAACCGGGCGGCGGCACGTGGACGCCGTGCGCGTGATGGCCGTGGCCGTGGCCCTCGTCGCGGGCCCGGCGCAAGGCGCGCACGCCGACGAGGAAATTGAAGAGGAAGCCGAGGAGCGGGAAGAGAGGGATGAGGAAGACGAACTTCATCTACACCTCGGGTGGAGCGGCCGGCGCGCGGATCTTATGGGCCGGGCCGCCGGGCCGTCAAGCCTCGCCGCCGCTCCCGTGCTCCGTGCGGCCGGCCAGGAGCTCCAGGGCGTGGACGAGGACCGGGCTCAAGGCCTCCAGGCCGTCGACGACGGCGCGCGGGCTGCCCGGCAAATTCACGATCAGGCACGAGCCGGCGACGCCGGCCACTCCGCGGGAAAGGGAGGCGAGGGGCGTCTGGCGGAGGCCATGGGCGCGGAGGAGCTCGGCCAGCCCAGGTGCGTCCCGCTCGATCACGTCGCGCGTCGCTTCGGGGGTGACGTCGCGGGGACCGAGTCCCGTCCCCCCCGTGGTCACGACGAGGGAGGCGCGCGTGGACGCCTCGCGCAAGGCGGCCGCGATGCGCTCGCGCTCGTCCGGAACCACCACCACCTCCGCCACGGTGAGACCCGCCGCGCGCAGGCGCCGGCAGGCCTCCGGACCGGAGGCGTCGGGGCGGCGCCCGGCGGCCGCGGAGTCGCTCACGGTGATCACGACGGCGTGGATATTCTTTGACACGACGCGAATTGACGGGGGAAGGCCGATCGGGGACCCTTGAAAAGGATCATAAACGGAGAAGCCGAAACGATGGCCTTCCTTCTTGCCGCCCTGCTCCTGCTGGCCCCGCCCTCCCCCGTTCCAGCCGAGGACGAAACGCGCTCGGTGACGGTGACGGTCACCGACGAGAAGGGGACGCCCATCGACGGGCTCGTCGCCCAGGACCTCGCCGTCCTGGAGAACGGCGCCGCGCGCACCCTCACGCGCGTGGAGAAGGACGAGCGGCCGCTGCGGCTGGCGGTGCTCGTCGACACCAGCGAGCCCATGCGTGACCACTACCGCCTGCAGATCCTGGATCCCCTCCTCCGCTTCCTCGGCCGCCTCCCGAAGGGAACGGAGTTCGCGGTCTGGACGACGGGCGACCGCCCGAACAAGGTCGTGGACTACGGGCAGGGCACGGTCGCGGCGGCCAAGGCCCTGAGCCGCACCTTCCCCACCGGCGGCAACACGGTGCTGGACGCGCTGGTCGAGGCGGCGAAGGACCTCCAATCGAAGGAAGCCGCGCGCTCCGCGATCGTCGTCGTGACGGGCACGGGCGTCGGGTTCAAGAACTACAGCAAGGAGCAGGTGGTCGATCTCGTGCGCCCGAGCGGCGCCACCGTGCTCGCGGCCGAGATCGAGGAGAGCGGCTCGGAGGCCAGCCGGAGCCAGGGCGAGGTGAGCCGGACCGACTACGACTACACGCTCGGGAATCTCGCGGACGCCACGGGCGGGCGGCGCGACATCCTCCTCTCCGCCATGGGCGCGGGGCACACGCTGGACTCGTTCGCGGGCGAGCTCGCGGCCCAGTACCGCCTGACCTACGAGAGCGTGGCCGGCCTCAAGGACAAAGACCGCAAGGTCGAGGTGAAGGTGGCCCGGCCCGGAGCCAAGGTCCGGATCGGCACCCCGCGCAGTTGAAGAAAGGGATCGCCAAGCGCGTCGCGGCGCCGGGCCTCCTCGCGCTCCTCGTGTTGGCATCCGGGTCCGCCTTGCGCGCACAGGGGCCGCCGCGCCCGCCCGTCTTCGGCACCGGCATCGAGGTCATCAACCTCAACGTGTCCGTCACCGACGCCCGCGGCCGCTACATCACCGACCTCACCAAGAACGATTTCGCGGTCTTCGAAGACGGCGTGCGGCAGGAGCTCTCGATCTTCAACCACGAGGACATCCCCATCTCGCTGGTCCTCATGATCGACACCTCGGCTTCGATGGACGAGAAGCTGCCCACGGCGCGCGCGGCCGCCATCCGGTTCGTGGGCACCTTGAGGCCGCAGGACAACGCCCAGGTCATGCAGTTCAACGACCGCACCACGATCCTGCAGGACTTCGTGGCCGACCACGGGGCGCTGGACAGCGCGATCGGACGCACGGAGGCGGCGGGGCCGACCGCGCTCCACAACGCGCTCTATGTCGCCCTCAAGGAGCTCGAGAAGCAGAAGACCCAGGCCCTGCGGCGCCGCGCCATCGTGCTCCTCTCCGATGGTGAGGACACCGCGTCCCTGGTCAGTGACGACCAGGTGCTGGACCTGGCGCGCAAGACCGAGATCAACATCTACGCCATCAGCCTGCGCCCGCGGCGCATGCAGGACCGCAACGCGGTGAAGTTCAGCCAGGCCGCCCACCTCCTGACCGCCCTCACCCAGGACACGGGCGGGCAAGTGCACTTCCCCAACTCGCTCTCCGAGCTCGACGCCGTGTACGACCGGATCGCGGAGGAGCTGCGGACCCAGTACAGCCTCGGCTACGTCTCCAACAACGGGAGACGCGACGGGAAGTGGCGCCGCATCGTCGTGCGCATACCCGCGCGCGAGGACATCCAGGTCCGGCACAAGCTCGGATACTTCGCGGTGGCCACCACGACGTCGTCGCGCTAGGCCGATCAGGCCGTCTTCGCCTCGCGCTCCGGCTCGCGGTCGAGGCGGCTATGGAGGAGGGCGAGCACGGCCATCTCCTCGCGCTGGAGGTGGCCCTCCCCCGCCCGCACCTCGTGGTCGAGCCGCTGCTGCAGCGTGTCCACGAGCGTGCCGTCGAGGTAGGCGTCGAACACCACCGGGTGCACGTAGCACTTCCGGCAGATGGCCACCGTGTTGCCGAGGCGGCCGGCCACCCTCTCCACCGCGCGCACGACGTTCTTCTTCGCTTCCGCCTTGGTGCGCACGGCCTGGAATTCGCGCAGGGCCCAGGCCGCCAGCACCGTGCCCGCCCAGGTACGGAAGTCCTTCGCGGTGAAGGCCTGTCCCGTCACCTCGCGCAGGTAGTCGTTCACGTCGCTCGAAGTGACGGCGCGCCGCCGGCCCTGCCCGTCCACGTATTGGAACAGCTCCTGGCCCGGTAGCTCCTGGCACTTCTTCACGATGCCGCTCAGCCGCCGGTCCTGCACGCCGATCTCGTGCACCTTGCCGCTCTTGCCGCGGAAGCGGAAGTGCACCTTGGATCCGCGGACGGAGGCATGGCGGTCACGGAAGGTGGTGAGGCCGAAGGACCCGTTGTCGCGGGCGTACTCCTCGTTGCCGACGCGGATGAGCGTCGTCTCCAGGAGCTTGATGACGGCGGCCAGCACGCGCCGCCGCGAAAGGCCGCGACGGGCGAGGTCTTCCTCGATGCGGGCGCGGATCAGGGGCAGGGCCTGGCCGAAGGCGAGCATGCGGCCGTATTTGGCCTCGTCGCGCACGGCGCGCCAGCGCGGGTGATAGCGGTACTGCTTGCGTCCCCGGGCATCGCGGGCCGTGACCTGGATGTGGCCGAGCGTGTCCGGGCAGATCCACACCTCCGTCCAGGCGGGCGGGATGACGAGCGACCGGATGCGCGCGAGGGTCTTCGCGTCGCGGAGCGCCCTTCCGTTGCGGCCCACGTAGCGGAAGTTCCTGCCCACCTTCTGGCGGCCGAAGCCCGGCTGGATGTCGGTGACGTAACGAAGGCCGGCCGCGTCCGCGGCTTGCTGGGGGTGGCAGGCCAGGTCGAGCACGGCCTGATAGGCGGCGGCGCGGGACGAGCGCCTCGGCCGTCCGACTCGGGCGTGACTTGCCGCGGGTGCCATGCTCCGGCCTCTCTGCAAACACGGGGCCAAGGCGCGCCGTCGCGCGACCGGCCCGTCAGGTCCGGGAGGCGGTGTGGATTCGCTCGATCAGCTCCGCCGCTTCGACGATCTCTTCGGGCGGAACCGGAGGCGGTCCTCCCTGCCTCACCGCGCGATAGGTCGCGCCGATCAGGGCCCGGAGACCGGGAAAGGCGGGCTCACGCCGCAGGGCACGGCCGGCCAGGTTGAGGGCGGCCATGGACAGCCCGGAGGCGCTGCGCCGGAAGGGCGCGACCGCGTTGGCCACGGACGAAACACCCCCGGTCTCCCACACGCACAGGCCGTGCGTGAGGTCGAGGCGGGCCGAGCGGGCGGAGCCGACCACGAGGAGCTCGTTGCGCGGAGGCCGTCCGCGCAGGGTCGCGGCCAGGCTGAGCTGGGTGCCGCCCGCGCGCGTCACCAGGGCGAGGTCGTCCGACGTCGAGGCGAGGATGTGCCAGGACACGGGCGACACACTGCCCATCAGCGCCCGGAACAGGGAGACGAAGTGAGGCACGATCCCCACCAGCAGGTTGCGGCGGAGTTCCGGCGCCAGTCCCTCGCCGCCCGCGCTGCAGACGAGGCCCTCGATGCGGACGATCTCGCCCAGACGATCGCGCAGGGCGAGCATGCGGCCGAAGCCGCGCTGGAACGCGAACTGGTGGACGGGACAGATGACGAGGCGCAGGTTCGAGGCGGTGTCCACGAGCCTCCGCGCGTCTTCGGCCGTGATCGCCACCGGTGACTCCACCACCGCGTGGCGGCCCGTGCCCAGGACGCGGTCGGTGAGGCTCGTGTGGTCCACGTCCGTGCACAGATGCACGACGGATGCGCTCGTCGCGGTCAGGCAGTCGTCGACGTCGCGGAATACGTGCGCTCCCGCGAAGCGCTGGGCGAGAGCGCGACTGCGCGTCTCGTCGGTGTCGACGAGGGCGACGATGCGACCGCCCGACGCCTCCGCATAACGGGCATGCCAGCGGCCGATGCGGCCGGTCCCCACGATCGCGACCTCCGGCCGCCGCGCGCTCACGCAGACCGCTAGTATGGCCGCGGTGCGGGCGAAAAGGGGGACCGAAGCGCGTTCGAGGACGGGGACCAGTGCAAGCCCCCCGCCCTCATCGACGCACGCACGACGACGTCAGAAGCCCAGCCAGACTCCGAAATGCGGCCCACCGACCTGGACGCTGACCAGGGGCCGGTAGCCGTACGGGGGCGGCACCACCGCGACCGGCGCGCCGTACACGTACGGCGCGTAGCCACCGTAGTAGTGCGGGTAGGCAGGGTACGGACGGTAGGCGTAGCCGCGGTAGGCGTAGCCGCGGTACCCGTACGGACGATACGCGGCGTAGCCGTGATACGAGTTGCTGTGGCCGTGATACGAGCCGTAGGACCGGTACGAGTTGTTGTGGGAGTGGTACGAGTTGTACGAGCGATACGCGCTCGAGGACCGGTACGAACCGCTGGAGCGATACGAACGATACGCGCGGTCGTCGGCGTGCGCCGCCACCGGCGCCAGCGCCGACGCGCCCAGGCCCAGCGCGAGAGCGCCGGCGAGGACCTGGAGCTTCATGGGGACACCTCCTCCTGAGGGTTCGCTTCGCCCCGACCGAAAGCAATCAGCGTTCCACGAAACCCTGAGGCCGTGGCCCAGCGAGTTAGAGGCGCGGCGCGGCGTCGGGCGACCGCCGTGACGGACGCCATTGTCACCGCGCTACTCCACCCACACCTTCACCGTGGCCTCGTCGTCCTCGATCTCCACCAGCTCCTGCCCTGTCTCCAGGCTGCGCAGCACCTCGGAGAGGCGCACGGTGTGGCACCGGTGATCGCCGGCGGCCGACCGGCATCCCCAGTCGATCGTGTCGTCACCGAGCGCGCGCACGAGGGAGAGTGGGAGGTTGATCGTGACCTTCTTGCGGCCCGTGACCCGCTCGACGACTCGGACCTTGAACCATTGCGGCTCCCGCCCGGCTCGGACGTGCGGTGCGACGTCAGCCGCGGGCGCCGCCGCGACGGGCGGGACCGCTGGCGCGGCCTGGGGAGCCGGGGTCGACGCGATTCGGATCACGCGGCCGCGAGGAGCCGGGCTCGCTACCGCCTTCTTCACGATCGCGAGATCGTCCTCGCCGCCGGCCGCCCGTCCCGCCCCCGCCATGCCGGCCAGGGCCAGCACCACCGCGAACGCCGTCCACTGCTTCATCGCTCCTCCTACTCCTCGGTCCAGATCTGGATCCGCTCACCCTCGTCGCCTTCGATGGAGATGATCTCGCTCGGGCCGAGCTGGCGCAGACGCACCCAGAAGGTCTCAGGGTTGTAGCCCTCGCGCCGCAGGTCCGCCTTGGCGTCTTCGGGCAGGCTCTTGAACAACATCTCCGCCAGCCCCAGCGGCAGGTTGATGGAGACCTTCGGCTTCGTGCCCCCGCGCTCGGTGATGCGGATGTGCACCCAGTGGGCCTCGCGCGCGCGCCCCGTCGTCGTGCGGGGCGCGGTGACCGGGGCCGTCGTGCGGGAGGAGGCCGTTGCGCTGGGGGCTCCGCTCGTCGCGGGCCCGCTGAGGGCGGCCGGATCCCACCGCATGAGGCCCAGCTTCGCGCGATCGACGAGGTCCGCGTCCTTCTCCTGCTCCAGGATCTGCCGGAGGACGGGCGCCGCCAGCTTGCCCATCTCCGCGTCGAGGCCCGACATCTGGAGGGCGGCGTAGTAGCGGACGGTCCGGCTCGGATCGCCCAGCGCCTCGCGCAGGACCTGGACGCGGCCCTTGTTCCCCGCCTTGTAGAGCTTCGCGGCCAGGGAGACCCGGCTCGTGCGCGCCTCCTCCACGAGCGCGCGGTCCTTCGGGCGCAGGGCCAGGAACGCGTCGTACTCCTTCAGGGCGCGTTCGCTCTCCCCGAGGTTCTCGCTGCAACGGGCGACCCAGTAGGCGGGCGCCTCCGCCTCCACACCCTTGGCGGCGGCGCGCACGGCTTCCCAGGCCTGCCGCGCCTCCGCGTATTTGCGATCGAAGAAGAGGGTCTTCGCCGTGCGCAAGCCCTCGACGTCGGCCTGCGCCCACAGGGAACCCGGGCCGCCCAGGACGCACAGCGCCGCCGACAGAAGGACTCCGGCGCTCCACCCCCGGAGGGAAACCCTGGTCATCCCTGCAGCTCCCGTGTCACGAGATCGATCTTCATCAGGAGGCGGCGCCGCGCGATCTCCCCGCGGATGGCCTCGAGGTCCTGGGGCCGCGCGCAGGCGTCGAGGGCGGCCACCTCGCGCAGCATCTCCTCGACGTCGTCGAGCACGTCCCGCGCGACCACCGTGGACGGCGCGTCCGTCTCCACGAAGAGGCGGCGCCGGGCCAGGAGCTCGCGGCTGCGCTCCGCTTCCGGTCCCACCTCCACCGCGTTGCGCCGGCGCACGCAATGCTGGGGCGCCGAAGCCACCGTCACCAGGACGTCCTGCGCCTCGCTCAGGTAGCGCGCCGCCCGCTCGCGCTCGAGCGTGGTCTCGATGCGGCCCATGGCCGCCGCCGAATCCGCGATGGGCCCCGCCTCGGAAGGGGACGCGCTCATGGCCGCGGTCTCGGGAGACGCGACCGGCTCCGGGCGCAGCAGCGAGCGGCCGGCCACCGCCGCCACCACCGCCGCGGCCAAAAGGCCGGCCCCGGCCAGGAGGGGACGCCAGGCCCGTCCTGGAGCTGGCGTCTCGTCGAGCCGCGCCTGGACGCGCGTCACCAGCGCGCCCAGCGGGATGGACGGCTCCGCCGTGTGGACAGGGTCCGCGCTCACGAGAGAGAGCACGGAGCGCTGTTCCTCGAGGTCACGCGCACAGACGGCACAGGTCGCGGCATGTGCGCGCGCGAGGCCGGCCTCGGCCTCGTCCAACACCCCAAGCGCCAGCAGCGCGGTGCGCCGGCGCCAGCGTCCGTGGAAGAGGCTCATGCCCACACCCCCTGCAGCCGCTCGCGCAGCCGCGCCACCGCGCGGTGGAGCGCGCTCTTCACCGTGCCCAGGCTCATGTCGAGGGTCTGCGCGATCTCCTCGAGCGACTGGTCCTGGTAGTGTCGCAGCACGAACACGGCGCGCTGCCGCTCGGGCAGCGCACGGAGCGCGGAGTCGAGCCGCTCGCCGATCTCGCGGGACATGACCCGCCGCTCGGGAGAGGGATCGTGCACCTCGAACCCCTGGGGCATGGCCTCGTCGATCGGCTCTTCGTGGGCGAGGCGGCGGCGGCCACGTCGGTAGACGTCGATGGACTGGTTCACCGCGATGCGCGTGAGCCAGGGCGCGACCTCCGCCGCCCCGTCCCAGCGCGCGGCGTGCACGAACGCCTTCACGAACGTCTCCTGGACGACGTCGAGCGCGTCATCGGGACGGCGCAGGTAGGCGAGTGCGATCCGGTACAGCCGGCGGTGATGCCGCTCCATCAGGGGCGAGAGCGCGTCGCGGTCGCCCGCGGCCAGGCGGCCCATCAGGTCCCGGTCGGACGGCTCGGTCATGGGCGGGCCATTGGACCACGAGCTCACCTCTCACCGCAGCCAGACGAGGACCCGGCCGTCGTCGTCCTCCATGTCTCGTTAACGCCCGACCCCCCGTGGAGGTTCCCGGGGACGGAAGGGTTTGTGGGACGACGGGCCCCGTCCTATCATGAGGGTCCCGAAGCTACTGAAGGAGCGACGCTTGGAGCCACGCCGGGACCCCATGCTGGACTTCGCGGTGAAGGACACATGGCGGATCTTCCGCATCATGGGCGAGTTCGTGGAGGGGTTCGAAACCCTTTCCCAGGTCAAGGGCGTCGCGATTTTCGGATCGGCGCGCAGCCTCCCCGGCAGCCCCGACTACCAGCGGGCGGAGGAGATGGGCCGCGCCCTCGCTCGCGCCGGATACGCCGTCATCACCGGCGGCGGTCCCGGCGACATGGAAGCCGCGAACAAGGGGGCCCTGGAGGCGGGTGGTGAATCGGTCGGCCTGGCCATCGAGCTGCCCTACGAGCTCAAGCCCAATCCCTACCTGACGCGCACGCTGTCTTTCCGCTACTTTTTCGTCCGCAAGGTCATGTTCGTGAAGTACAGCCAGGCCTTCGTGATCATGCCCGGGGGCTTCGGGACGCTGGACGAGCTGTTCGAGGCCGTCACCCTGATCCAGACGCGCAAGGTGAAGCCATTCCCCGTGATCCTGGCCGGGGAAGACCAGTATTGGGACGGGCTCATCAAATGGATCCGGGAGACGGTGGTGCGGCGGGGCAAGGTGAAGGACGCGGAGGTCGGCATCCTCCAGCGCGCGCGCACCCCCGCCGAGGTGATGAAGATCCTGAAGCGCCAGGCCCGGCAGGCTCCCAAGGACCGCACGGGCCGCGCCCGCGCCGGCAAAGAGATACCTTAAGGGGAACGAGGACTCCATGGCCAAATCGTATGAGGTGACCCTCATTCCCGGCGACGGCATCGGGCCGGAGGTCGCGGCGGCGGCGGTGCGTGTCCTGTCCGCCACCGGCATCGACTTCGAATGGCACACGGTCATGGCCGGCGCGGAGGCCGCGGGGCGGGAGGGCAATCCCCTGCCGCCCGCCGTCCTCGAATCCATCAAGCGCACGAAGGTCGCGCTCAAGGGGCCGACGGCGACACCCATCGGCACCGGCCACCGTTCCGTGAACGTGGCCCTGCGCAAGACCCTCGACCTCTACGCCAACGTGCGCCCCGTCAAGACCCTGCCCGGAGTGAAGAGCCGCTACGACAACGTGGACCTCGTGGTGGTGCGCGAGAACACCGAGGACCTCTACAGCGGGCTCGAGCACGTGGTGGTCCCCGGCGTCGTGGAGTCGATCAAGATCATCACGGAGAAGGCCTCCACGCGCATCGCGAAGTACGCCTTTGCCTACGCGCGCGAGCACGGGAGGAAGCGGGTCACCGCCGTGCACAAGGCCAACATCATGAAGCTCTCGGACGGGCTCTTCCTGGACTGCTGCCGCGCCGTGGCCGCCGGCTATCCGGAAGTGAAGTACGACGAGATGATCGTCGACAACACCTGTATGCAGCTCGTCCTCGACCCGACGCGCTTCGACATCCTTCTCCTCGAGAACCTCTACGGCGACATCGTCTCCGACCTCTGCGCGGGGTTCATCGGGGGCCTGGGCATGGCGCCCGGCGCCAACATCGGCGAGAGCGTGGCCATCTTCGAGGCCGTGCACGGCAGCGCGCCCGACATCGCGGGCAAGAACAAGGCGAACCCGATGGCCCTCATCCTGTCCGGGGCGATGATGCTCGACCACCTCGGCGAACACGCCGCGGCCGATCGCGTGCGCAACGCCGTGGACGACGTGCTCCGCGACGGGAAGAAGCTCACCAGCGACCTCGGCGGGACGGCCGGCACGACGGAGCTCGCGGAGGCCATCGCCAGCCGCGTCTGAAAGCGCGCCGATCCGCCCCCGGACCGGGAAATCCACCATATTCTGGTTCCGGGGGCTCCTCTGTCTGAGACGGACCGGTATCCTGCTCTCGCGTATCCGATTGCGCTCGCGTTCGTTGTGGGCGCCGTGATGGTCGTGTGGCTCCTGCAGCCGATCCTGGGCACGGACGTTCCCCTGACCCTGTTCGTTCTGGCGGCGGCGGCCAGCGCCTGGATCGGCGGCGGCGGCCCCGGCCTCTTCGCCACCCTCGCCTCCGTGGTCGCCGCTCATCTCCTCTCCGTCAATCCGCACGCCGTCGTGCCGATCACCCCCGCCGGATATTCCCTCCGCCTGCTGCTCTTCGCGATCACGGGTATCACCATCAGCGTGATCAGCGAGACGCGGCGGCGTGCGGCCGCGCGCGCGAGCGACGCGGCGGCCCAGGCGGAGCGGAGGGGGGCCGAGCTCGTCCAGAGCCAGGCCCAGTTCCGTCGCATCGTGGAGACGGCCCAGGAAGGCATCTGGCACATCGACGCCGAGGGCAAGACCGTCTACGCGAACCAGCACCTGTCGGACATGCTCGGCTACGGGCCGGACGAGCTCCGCGGACGCTCCGCGTTCGACCTCGTGCCGCAGGAGGACATGGCGCGCGCCCACGACGCCTGGGCGCGCCGCGTGGGCGGAGCGCCGGAGCGAACCGAGTTCCGCTTCCGCCGCAAGGACGGCGAGCTGGTGTGGCTGCGCGCCGCCGCCACTCCCCTCGTCGAGGACGGGAAATTCGTGGGCGCCTTCGCGATGCTCACGGACGTCACGGAAGCGCGCCGCAGCGAGGAGGCCCTTCGGGCGAGCGAGGCTCGCAAGGCGACGCAGCTCGCGGTAACGGAGGTCCTGGCCCGGGCCACCTCACTGGAGTCCAGCTTTCGTCACATCCTGGAGACGACATGCCGCGGCCTGGGCTGGTGCGTGGGCGCGCTCTGGCGCGTAGACCGCGAGGCCAACGTGCTGCGCTGCGCCGATCTGTGGGGGGACCCCGGTCGTCCCGCCGGCGACTTCGCCGCCGTCTCGCGACGGACGGTGCTTTCCCCGGGTGTCGGATTGCCCGGGCGCGTCTGGACGTCCCTCGAGGGCGCCTGGATCGCAGACCTCGCCGAGGACGCGAACTTCCCGCGCAAGGAAGCCGCGCTCCAATCCGGGCTGCGCAGCGGGTTCGCCTTCCCGGTGACGTTCGGACGCGAATGCCTCGGCGTGCTCGAGTTCTTCAGCGACGTACGCAAGGAGCCGGACCCGGAGCTGCTCGCCGGGTTCCTCGGTGTGGGCAGCCAGATGGGCCAGTTCATGGAGCGCATCCGCGTCGAACGCGAGCGCGAGCTCCTCCTCGTCAGCGAGCAGGCGGCGAGGCGGGACGCCGAAGCCGCGAACCGCGCCAAGGACGAGTTCCTGGCCACGCTCTCCCACGAGCTGCGGACGCCCCTCAACGCCATCGTGGGCTGGGCCCATCTCCTGAAGACGGGCCAGCTCGACGAGGGGCAGCGCACGCGCGCCGTCGACGTCATCGACCGCAACGCCAAGGCGCAGTCCCAGATCGTGGCCGACGTGCTGGACGTCTCGCGCATCGTGATGGGCAAGCTCCGCCTGGACGTCCGGCCCGTCTTGCTCTCCGACGTGGTCGAGGAGGCCCTCGACACGCTGCGGCCGGCGGCGGCGGCCAAGGACATCCGCCTCGAGGCCACGCTCGGCGGGACCCCGCACGTGTCCGGCGACCCCGACCGCCTGCAGCAGGTCGTCTGGAACCTGCTCTCGAACGCCATCAAGTTCACGCCCGGCGGCGGCAGCGTCCGCGTGCGGCTGCGGCGCGCCAACGGCCACGTCGACGTCGTGGTCGAGGACACGGGCGTGGGGATCCGGCCCGACTTCCTGCCCCACGTCTTCGAGCGCTTCCGGCAGAGCGACTCCTCGAGCACGCGCGCCCACGGCGGGCTCGGGCTCGGCCTCGCCCTCGTGCGCCACCTCGTCGAGCTGCACGGAGGCACGGTCTCCGCGGAGAGCCGGGGCGAAGGCCAGGGCGCGACCTTCACCGTGCGCCTGCCCGTCATGCTCGCCGAAGCCCGCGAGCGGCCGGAGGGGCCCGCCATCGATCTCCAGGGCCTGCAAGTCCTGGTCGTGGACGACGACGGCGAGGCCCGCGAGCGGGTGGCGGCCGCGCTGCGCCACGTGGGAGCACAGGTGCGCACGGCCGCCAACGTGGTGGACGCGCTGGCCGACGTCGACCAGCACCCGCCAGCCGTCATCGTGAGCGATCTCGAGATGGCGGGGGGAGACGGCTACCAATTCATCCGGCGGCTACGGCAGCTCGATCCCGAACGTGGAGGCACCATCCCCGCCGCCGCCCTCACCGGGCACGCGCGTCCGGACGAGGGCCGCCGCGCGCTGGAAGCGGGCTTCCAGCGCCATCTGGCCAAGCCGTCCGCTCCGGACGAGATCGCGCGCGCGGTGGCCGCCCTGGCACGAACGGGAAGAAGCGACTAGGAAAAGAAATCGATCGGCCCGGGTTAGCAGGGAAGAGGTTGTGGCCAGGTCGGTCTGCCATCAGAACGAACGAAACAGAACAGCCGACCGCAGAGCACCGGCGGCGCGGCGCAGCCGCGGCGACGTGCGAGGGGGGTTTCAGGGGGCGTTCGCGAACACCCAACGTGGTGTCGTGTGAGTGCCCCCCCTGACTTAGAAAGACAGCGTCTGACTAGTCCTTCGGCGCGAACAGCGCGTGCAGCGCCCAGTTCACGATCGCGAACACGAGGCTCCCCACGATACCCGGGAGGATCCCCGCGACGTTGTAGCCGGGCAGGAAGAACGACGCCACCCAGAGCAGGATGCCGTTCAGCACGAAGTAGAAGAGGCCCAGGGTCACGATCAGCAGCGGCAGCGACAGGAGCAGCGCGATCGGCCGCACGACGAGGTTGAACAGCCCGAAGATCGCGCCCGCGACGAGCAGGGTGCCCAGGCTGCCGGTGAAGGTGATGCCGGGGACGATCATGGCCGTCGCGTAGAGTGCGATGGCGTTGAAGACGATCGACAGCAGGACGCGCATGGTGTGAGTTCCTACGGAGCCTCTTCGGTGTCCGGCTCCAGGCGATAGCCGGGGGGCGGCTCGAACAGCCGCCGCTCCGCCGGGCCGACCTTCACTCGCGTGACGGTCGACAGTGTCTCTTGAACCTCCCCGAGGACGGTGACCCGCGAGCGCGTCTCCAGCGGGAACCCCGGCAGCTTGCGCATCTCCTCGACGAAGCCGGCCAGCGATTGCGTCGCCCCCGACCATTCCAGGAAGTCCGTGAAGGCCGAGATCCCGATGGGCAGGTCGGTGGCCACGTAGAGGTCGAGGACCGCGGACGCGCCGCTGATCCGGAAGCCGCGGCAGACGTGGCCGGCGATGGTCTTGGGGTCGCGGAGCGCCGAGGTACGCACGCGCGCGTCCTCCCCCGCTCCCATCAGGTCACCGGCCAGCGAGAGGTCCATCTGCGCGCGGGCGCGCAGGCGCTCCAGGTCGAGGACGATGGCGCGCTTCCCCGCGGGGTCCACGCGATAGGCCTTGCCCTGGTCGATGCGGAGGATGAGAGCGGGCCCGTCGGCGGTGTCCCCGGGCTCCAGCCGCATGCGGCGTCCGGCGTACCACACGCGCGACACTACGCCCGGCCCCGCAGGACGCCCGTCCTCGAGCACGACCGTCGACTGCTCGAAATACACGTCCGGCGCGGGCGCGGCGGGCGCAGCCAGGAGGGCGAAGAAAGCAAGACTGATCATGCTTTAGGGCTGGACAGGGGCCGGGCGCTATCATACCCTTTCCCCCCTCGACTGCCCGAGAAACGGGTCGTGTGATGACGAGCGCAAACGACGACGGCATCCGGCACGCGTTGCTTCAGCTCCTGGAGGCCAACCCTCCGGACGAAGAGAAGCTCTTGGCGCGCTTCGAGAGCCAGCGCCAGGAAGGACAGTCGGTCTACGCCGCCATCCTCTACATCCTCACCCACCTGAGCTTCTCGGAGGCGGAAGCGGAGCGTCACTGGCGCCGCATCCGACGCCACCGGGAGGCCCTGCGCAAGGAGACGCACCGCGACGTCGGGCTGCGCGTGGCCCTGCTCGACTACTTCGTCAACGTGAGCCACGAGCTCAAGAACCCGAAGGTCATCGAGATCTCGATCTACGAGAGCACGGCGCGCTCGGCGGTCACGGACGGCCTCACCGGCCTCTTCAACCACGCGTATTTCCTGAGCGCGCTGCGGCGGGAGACCCAGCGGTCGAAGCGCCACGGCCTGAAGCTCTCGCTGGCCATGCTCGACCTCGACGACTTCAAGCACCTGAACGACGCCCATGGCCACCTCATGGGTGACGAGGTGCTGGTGAAGACGGCCTCCCTCATGACCCAGAGCCTGCGCGAAGTGGACATCGCCGCCCGCTATGGCGGCGAGGAGTTCGCGCTCATCCTGCCCGACACCCCTCGTCTGGGCGCACTCGTGGTCGCGGACCGTATCCGCAAGCGCGTGGACGACCACTTCCGGCGCCGCAAGGGCGGGCTCGCGGTGACGATGTCGGGCGGCGTGGCCACCTTCCCGGACGATGCCTCGGACCTCGAGCAGCTCATCAAGCGCGCGGACGAGGGGCTCTACCGATCGAAGGCGGAGGGCAAGAACCGCGTGACGGTGATCGGGGGGGAGCGCCGCCAGCATCCGCGCGTGAGCGTGACCCATCGCGTGACCGTGCGCGCAGACGGACCCGCGGCCGCCGCTCGCGCCAAGAACGTGTCCGAAGGCGGCCTGCTGCTCGTGTCGTTCGCCCGCCCCGTCCCCGTGGGAACGCCCCTCGACCTCACGTTGCGCGCCCGCGGCCAGGATCCGGTCGGGGTCCGCGGAGAAGTGGTGCGTATCGAAGCGCACGGATCGCAGGGCCGCATGCTCTACGACCTCGGCCTGCGCTTCCTGGCCGACCCGGGCGATCCGCCCCTCCCGCTCCTGCGCCGCCTGATCTCCGACGTCTGAGCCCGGACGAGCGGGTCCGCCCCGCTACAATGGGAGCGTGCGGCTTCGCGGCGGTTCCACCGCCCTCATCCTGATCCTCTCCCTCACCGCGGGTGGCTGCGCCGCACGCCGTCCGCCGGCGGCGGAGCCGTCGGCGCCGGGAGCCCGTTCGGCCTCCTCTACCACGCTCGGGCCGGAGGCCGCGGAGGCGCCCCTCGTGCGCGAGATCGTGCTGGAGGGGATCACGGCGTACACGCCTCAGACGGTGTACCGCGCCATCGTGCTGCGTCCCGGCGGGCGCCTCAAGCGCGAACCGGCGACGTACGCCGCCGACCTCGAACGGCGCTACCAGGCGCGCGGGTACCTGGGGGCGCGCGTGGGCGCGACGTGGGACGCGGATCGCGGCGTGCTGACGCTGCGCGCCGACGAGGGGCGCCTGCGCGAGCTGGACGTGACCGGGGTGGACGGCGCGGCGGAGACGCAGGCGCGCACCCTGCTCTCCCTCAAGATCGGCGAGGTGCTCACCGAAAAGAACGTCCGTGCGGGGTTGCGCCGCCTGGAGGAGGGATCGGGCGGGGCCTTCCGCCGCGCGGGAGAGCCGCCGTATTCCGTCGAGCCGTTGACGGAGGGCGTGCGCTTGAAGGTGTCGGTGGAGACCGTCCGCACCAAGCTCCGCGTACGGATCCAGGGGCCGGATCTGTCGCCCGCCGGGAACCGCGTCGAGGGTTTCTCTCCCGGAGCGGGAGTCGACCTGACCCTCTTCGATCCGGCCGCGCTCGATCACGCGCGCGTGTACGGCCGCGCCGCCTATGGATTCGCCTCGGAGACCTGGCGCTTCGCGGTGGGCGCCCAGCGCCCGTTCGCCGGTCACCGGTTGGTGCTCGGGTACGAGTTCCACGACATGACGGACACCGACGATGCCTTCCGTAAGTACCCGATCGAGCTCGGCCCCGGAATCGTGCGCTTCGCCGCCATCTCCGAGGAGTACTTCCGGCGCCGTGGACACGAGGCCTACGCGTTCCTGCGCCCGTCGCCTCGGCTCCACATCGGGGTCTCGTACCGCCACGACCTCTTCGAGAGCCTTCCCGTCGTCACCAAGGACAGCATCTTCTTCTTCAAGCGGACGGCCCGCCCCAACCCTGAGATCGACGAAGGGACCCGGGATTCCGTGCTCTTCACCGCGCGCTGGGCGGCGGGGGCACCTCTCTACGCGACGCCGGTGAAGGAGGGCGAGGCCTTCCTCGTGCGCGAGCCGTACGGGGACCGGCTCCACCAGGGCCAGTCCGCGCGCGTCGACACCTCGTTCGAGCTCGGCGGAAGCGTTCCCGGAGGCAGCCCGTCCTATCAGCGGTTCCTCGGTCAGGTGCGTACGCGGCGCCGCCTCACGACGTCGTTCTCGTTCGACAGCCGCCTCCTGCTGGGCCTCGGCAGCGACCTGCCTCCGCAGCGCGTGTTCGCCCTCGGGGGCATAGGCACGTTGCGCGGATATCCGCTGAAGGGCTTCCGGGGACAGAACGCCGCCCTGGGCACGGTCGAAGGGCGGCTGCGCCTGCCCCAGCGCTGGCCCGACCTCATCGGCTTCTACGACGGCGGCACGGTCTGGACGAGCGGCGTCAACGGCCGCGGATATCGGGACGACGTGGGCTTCGGCGTCGAGTGGCCGGGCGGCGGCGAGGGGCGCCTTCGCCTCGACGGCGCGTACGCGCTGCGGCCGCTCCCCGGGCAGCAGCGGGCCCGCGCCTACGCGACGATCATCCTCCCCTTCTGATGCGCGGGGCCGCGGTGGCGGCGGCGCTGCTCCTCTGGCGCACCGACGCGCCCCTCCCGGAAGGCAACGCCTACGTGCGCGGCCTGGTGGACAAGCAGCGTCACCGGGAGGAGGTCCTCGACCAGTACACCTACGACCTCGCCTCCGTGCGTGAGGACCTCGACGACGCCGGACGTGTGAAGGAACGCGAGACCCGGCGTTACGAGATCTTCTTCGTGAAGGGCCGGCCCGTCCGGCGTCTGGTGGAGGAGGATGGGCGGCCGCTGTCCGCCGCGCGGCAGCAGCGGGAGGACCGGGAAGCGCGCGAGATGGCGGAGGCGGTGCGCTCCGGGCGAGCCGTGACCGAGCAGGCGCGCGTGCGGCTGTCCGCGATCCTCGACCGCTACGACTTCCGCGCCACCGCACGCGAGGAGATTGCTGGACGGACGGCCATCGTCCTCGAGTTCCAGCCCCGCCCCGGGGACCCCGGGCTGGAGGGCGGCCGCTACCTGCGCCGCCTGGGGGGCCGCATCTGGGTGGACGAAGCCGAGCAGGAGGTCGTGCGGACCGAGATCACGAACCTCGCCCCGATCAAGGTGGGCTCGGCGCTCGGCGCCTCCGTGTCGTCCCTGTCCATGCGCATCGATTTCCGCAAGGTGGACGATGCGGTCTGGCTGCCCGCGGAGGACGAGACGCTCGTCTCCGGGCGGGCGCTGATCTTCAAGAAGTTCCGGCGGCGTTTCCGCCGGACCTACGGCAACTACCGGCGCTTCTCGGTGGAGTCGGCGGAATCCGCGTCTTCGCCCGCCGCCCCGTCTGCGTCTCCGATCCCCTCCCCCTCCCCGGTCCCCTCCCCGTCCGTCTAGTCCGTCCGCTGTGGTTGTCTCTTTTTGAGATCCTGGCCACAATTCTGTAGGATTCTCGTTTCCGATGCCCCCCGCCGAGCCCAAGGTACTGGCCGACCTCCTCGAGATCAGCCAGACCCTCGCCTCCGCCCTCGACATCCGTTCCGCCCTCGGCCGCGTGCTCGAGCACATCGAGCAGGGCCTGGGAGCGGTCAGCGCCACCGTGGCCCTGCGCGACGGTGACGGCGAAGAGCTGACTGTCGAAGCGGCGGTGGGGGCGGGATGGCAGAAGGCGCGCCGCGCTCACTACAAGCCGGGCGAGGGCATCACGGGCCGGGTCGTGGAGAGCGGCCGGCCCATCGTGGTCCCGGAGGTGAGCCGCGAGCCCCTCTTCCTGAACCGCACCGGCGTCCTCGGCGCCCACGGCAAGGGCGAGCTGACCTACGTGTGCGTGCCGGTGACGGTCAGCGGCCGCACGGTGGGGACTCTGGGGGTCGCGCTTCCCCACCGCAAGGACCGCCGCTACGACCAGGAGACGGCGCGTCTCTCCATCGTGGGCGCCATGCTCGGCCAGGCCGTGCGCGTGCATCGGCTCGTGGAAGCGGAGCGCTCGCGCCTGGTCGAGGAGAACACCAAGCTCCGGCACGAGCTGAAGGAGCGCTACCAGATCCGCAGCCTGATCGGGAACTCGCGCCCCATGCAACAGCTCTACGACCAGGTGGCCCAGGTGGCTCCCTCGAGCACGACCGTGCTCGTGCGCGGCGAATCGGGCACGGGCAAGGAGCTGGTCGCGCACGCCATCCACTACGGCTCGCCGCGGGCGGACCGGCCCTTCATCAAGGTGAGCTGCGGCGCCCTGCCCGAGGCGCTCGTGGAGTCGGAGCTGTTCGGCTACGAGCCGGGGGCGTTCACGGACGCGCGGGCGCAGAAGAAGGGACGCTTCGAGCTGGCCGACGGCGGCACCCTCTTCCTGGACGAAGTGGGCGAGCTGACGCCGTCCACGCAGGTGAAGCTGCTGCGCGCGCTGCAGGAGAAGGAGTTCGAGCGCCTCGGCGGGGTGAAGCCCATCAAGGTGAACGTGCGCCTCATCGCCGCCACCAACAAGGACCTCGAGGCGGCGGTGCCGCAGGGCACGTTCCGCGAGGACCTGTACTACCGGCTCAACGTGTTCACGGTCTACCTGCCGCCCCTGCGCGAGCGCAAGCCCGACATCCCCCTCCTGGCCGACCACTTCGTCGAGAAATACGCGGCGCGCGAGGCCAAGGACGTCCGCCGCATCGCCACCACCGCCATCGACATGCTGATGAGCTACCACTGGCCGGGCAACGTGCGCGAGCTGGAGAACTGCATCGAGCGCGCCGTGCTCGTGTGCGAGGGCGGCGTCATCCACGGCCACCACCTCCCCCCCACGCTGCAAACGGCCGAGGTCTCCGGCACCATGTCCCGGCTCGGCCTGGCCGCCGCGGTCGCCGCCTACGAGAAGGACATGATCCTCGACGCGCTCAAGACGGCGCGCGGGAACCGGGCGCGCGCGGCGCGCCTGCTGGACTCCACCGAACGCATCGTCGGCTACAAAGTCCAGAAGTACGCGATCGACGAGGACCGCTTCAAGGCCTGAGCGCGGAGCCGTTGTTGTGTTTCCGTTAAGAAACCGCACCGCTTACCCCTGACATTTCCGACGAAAACGTCGTCAGGATCGAGCCGTCCTTCAGACCTGTGGCCGCCGTGAGGTCTGCTCGCGGCCGGCTTTCTCCTTCCAACTCGCTGCCTCGATGGCACTTCGTGCGTCGTGGGCGCCTCCTACGCAAGAGCGCACGCTTCTTGCTTTGCACGATCGCGTTCCGACGGGGAGGTGTCATGACGGTCGAGTGCGTGAGAGCGATGGTGTGGACGAAGCCGCTTGGGGCGGCGAAGGAGGGACGATGAACGGCGCGGATACCGCCTGGATGCTGATGTCGACGGCGCTGGTGCTTCTCATGACGCCAGCGCTCGGGTTCTTCTACGGCGGGCTGGTGCGGTCGAAGAATGCGCTCAACACCATCATGATGAGCGTGGCCGCGCTGGGCTTCCTCGGCGTGGCGTGGGCGATGCTCGGCTATACGCTCGCATTCGCTCCCGGCAACGACTGGATCGGTGACTTCTCGCGAGCCGGCCTCCGCCACGTCGGCCTCGAGGTGCAGGGCACGATCCCGCACGTGCTGTTCATGGCCTACCAGGGCACGTTCTTCATCATCACCGCCGCCCTCATCTCGGGCGCGGTCGTGGAGCGCATGGCCTTCGGCCCGTACATCACGTTCATCACGCTCTGGGGACTCGTGATCTACGCCCCCGTCGCGCATTGGGTGTGGGGCGGCGGCTTCCTGGCCAAGATGGGCGCCCTCGACTTCGCGGGCGGCACCGTCGTGCACGTCAACGCCGGCGTGGCTGCGCTCGTGGCGGCGATGGTGCTCGGGCCGCGCAAGGACTACGGCCGCCGCGCCTTCGTGCCCCACAACGTGGCCTTCACCGTGCTCGGGGCCGGGCTGCTCTGGTTCGGGTGGTTCGGGTTCAACGCGGGCAGCGCGCTCGCCGCCAACGCCTCCGCCGCCCTCGCCTTCACCAACACGATGCTCGCCCCCGCGGCCACCCTCTTCGTGTGGACCCTGCTCGACCTGAAGCGGACGGGCAAAGCGACCGCGGTCGGCGCCGCCACCGGGATCGTGGTCGGACTCGTGGCCGTCACTCCCGCCGCCGGGTTCGTGAGCCCGCTGGGCGCGATCCTCCTCGGGGGGTTCGCCGCCTTCCCGAGCTACTACGCGCTCATCTGGCGCGCGCGCACGCGACTGGACGATTCGCTGGACGTGGTGGCCGCGCACGGGCTCGGCGGCACGGTGGGCGCGCTGCTGACGGGCGTGCTCGCCACCAAGACGTGGAACGGCGCCACCGACGGGCTGCTGTTCGGCAACCCGAAGCAGCTGCTCATCCAGGCCGCGGCCGTGGGCGCCGCCATCCTGTTCAGCGGCGTCGGGACCTTCGTGCTGCTCAAGCTCGTCTCTCTCTTCGCGCCGCTGCGCGTGAGCAGCCGTGAGGAAGGCATGGGCCTCGACGTGACGCAGCATGGCGAGGAGGCGTACGCGCACGACGAGGGCGCGATCCTGGTGCTGCCGGATTTGGCGACGCCGTCGGCCGCCCCCGCCGCGGCCCGCCTGGCGCCGGAAGGAGGCCGCGCATGAAGCTCGTGGTCGCCGTCGTTCGTCCCGACAAGCTCTCGGACGTCCTGGAGGCGCTCTTCCGGGCCGAGGTCCGCGGCCTCACCATCAACCGTGTCCAGGGGCACGGCGGCGAGATGGAGAAGGTCGAGAACTATCGCGGCACCACCGTCAAGATGGAGCTGTACGAGAAGGTGCGCCTCGAGATCGGCGTGTCCGATCACTTCGTGAAGCCGACGGTGGACGCCATCCTGGCCTCGGCCCGGACGGGCGACGTCGGAGACGGGAAGATCTTCGTCCTGCCGGTGGAGAAGGTGTATCGCATCCGTACGGGCGAGGAGGATCAGTCCGCGGTGACGCCGGTGGAGGACGTGGTACCGGCGTAGGCGCGTCGTTCCGTCGTTTCGTCCCTCGCGCCCCGGTGAGATCGTGGCGGTCTCATCGGGGCGCGTTGTTCTGCCCCCTCTTTCTTCCCGTTCGCGCGTCCCATCAACTCGGTCCGGACCGAGTTCGACGTGACTCCTCTTCTCTTTCCTTCGCAATCGGTCCCGATCTGACAGATTGACAGATTAGAGTCGTCACGTGTCGGCGACTTGTTGGCGTGAGTTGAGGGACGTGATTATGAGTGATGCAATGGCTGGCGGTCTGAAGGCGCTCTCCGACGACGAGCTCCTGCGACGACTATCCGCGCTCCTGGGCCAGTCGCGACGAATCGAGTGGCAGCGGGTCACGCACATCGGCGAGGTGGATGCACGGCGGCTCTTTGCCCGCGAGGCGTGCGAATCCATGTTCGTGTACTGCACCGACGTCCTGCATCTGTCCGAACACGAGGCCTATTTGCGCATCGCGGCCGCGCGGGCGGCGCGGGCGCACCGGTGCTCTTGACGATGTTGAGCGATGGGCGGCTGCACCTGAGCGGCATTGCCAAGCTGGCGCCGCACCTGACGATGGCGAACCGGGAGGTGCTGCTCGCGCAGGCCACGCACAGGTCGAAGCGTCAGATCGAAGTCCTCGTGGCGGACCTGGCGCCCCGGCCCGACGTCCCGGCGTCGATCCGTAAGCTCCCGGATCGCGTTGCTATGGTGCCGGTCGCGGCCGTTGCGCCGGTCGCCCCCATGGCGGCCATACCGGACCACGGTTTCGAACTCGGTCCGGACCGAGTTCCGGCGGCGCCGTCGGCTCCGCCACGCCCGGACGTCGATCCGCTGGGCGCGGGCCGCTTCAAGGTGCAATTCACGGCCGGCGCCACGTTCTGCGAGAAGCTCGAGCGGCTGAAGGCCCTGATGCTGTCGTCGGTGCCCGATGGCGATCTGGCCCAAGTGCTCGAGACCGCGGTGACGGAGGCGCTGCGCCGGCGAGAGGCACGACGTTTCGCAAAGACAGAGACGCCGCGAAAGACGGTGGCCGACACGGATACGTCGGCCTCATCGTCTCGGTACATCCCGGCTCCGGTGCGCCGGGTCTCGCACGCCTCCGACGACGGGCGCTGCGCCTTCGTCAGCTCCAGCGGAAGACGGTGCGGCTCATTCCATCGTGTCGAGTTCCATCACGGCGTGCCGTGGGCAAGAGGAGGCGATCGGTCCCCCGACAACATCCGCCTGATGTGCCGCACCCACAACGCGCATCTGGCCGCGAAGGACTACGGCGAGGCGGTGATGGCACGCTTCCGAAGGTTGCATCGGCGACCCGGATGATGAACGGCGGAAACGGAGGGAGGCGGCGAGGATCAGTCCGACTGGGAGTGCGAGGACTTCGAGGAAGCGCCGTCACGACCCGCCTCCCCCTCGCGCGCGGTCCAGGTTCCGGGGCGCGGCTCGCGCGAGAACGGGACCTTCCATCGCGGCATGGGACCGCGCGACGGATCCAGGATCATCAGGTCGACGATGCCCCTTGCGTGGCTGCGGGTCACGATGGCCGCGAACGTCGTCATGTCGGGACAGAGCGGAAACGGCACCAGCTCCGCCGCGTCGTCGCCGTCCTTCGCGTGGTAGAGGACGATCTCGCCGAGGACCGCCTCCGCTCGCTCCGTCGCCTCGCTCGTCACCGTGCCCATGACGGCGCCGATTCTAACCGGCCGCGTGGCCGATTCGGGACCGCCGCGTGACGCGCCTCACGACGAGCCCGCCACCCGCTCGAGCGTCACCACGGCGTTGTAGTCCGGCTCGCGCGAGAGAAGATCGATCTCGTCGCGACTGAGCAGGACGTTGCCTTCCGGCCAATGCACTTCCAGGTTCCCGGGCTTGATGGCGTCGACGAGGGCGCGCCCCTCGTAGGTCCCGGCCCGGGAGCGAAGGCGGATCCGGTCCCCACTTCCGATCCCGAGCCGGGCCGCGTCTTCGGCCGCCATCAGCACGTCGTCACGCCGGGCCCCGGTCAGGGGATCGCGGTCACGCTGGACCATCGAGTTGAACTGCTTGCCGCGGCGGGTGGAGACGTGGAACGTCCCCTCCGGCCGGCGCCGGTCCACCAGCTCGACCGCGGAGAAGCGGGCCTTGCCGTCCGGGGTATGGAACCGCCCGTCCGCGAAGAGCCGCGGCCCGCCCCACTGGAACTGGTCGCCGCGGCGAGAGAGGCGCTCGATGCCGGCATAGAGAGGAACCGCGCGCGCGATCTCGTCGCGGATCTCCTGCGACGATCGGAAGCGGACGGCCGCCGCGCGATCCGGGCGGACGCGAGAAGCGACTTCGCCGAAGACCTCCCACTCCGCCTTCGCCGACCCGATTCGCCGTCCCTGCACCTCGGGCGAGAAGATGATGCGGCGCTCGGTCGAGGTCTCCGTGCCGCCGCCGGGCGACTCGTAGCGCGTCGTGGCCGGGAACAGGATGATCGTGTCTTCGGGAGGGAGCAGCATCATCGAGGTGAGCACGATGTCCTGATGGATGCGCGTGCCCACGCGCTGCAAGGCGGCGGTGGCCGCGGCGGGATCGGGGAGGGTCTCGACGAAGTTGCCGCCCACGATCCAGAAGACGTCGAGCCCGCCGCGATAGGCGGCGTCGACCATCTCCGCCGCCGTGAGCCCCTTGAAGGATGGGCACGGGAATCCCCAGACCTCGGCGAAGCGCGTGCTCTGCGGCTCCTCCAGGCCGGGCGCACACCCGACTTCGGCGCCGCCCTGGACGCCGGAATGCCCACGGATCGGCATCAGGCCGACCTTCTCGCGACCGACCCAGCCACGGGCCAGGCCGATGTTCACGAGCGCCTCGATCGTCGCCACGCCGTGGGCGTGCTGGGTGAGGCCCATGGACCAGACGAAGATGCCGTTGCGCGCGCCGGCCAGCAGGCGGGCGAAGCGCTCCATCTCCGCCCGCGCCGTTCCGCTGCCCTGCTCGAGCTGCTCCCAGGTCATTCCCTCGACCTGGGCCTGCGCGGCCGCGAAGCCCGTCGTGGAGCGGGCGACGAAGTCGGCGTCCACGCCTCCGCCGGTGATCAGGGCCTTGAGCACGCCGCACAGGAAGGCGAGATCGCCGCCGGTGTCGACGCCGAACCAGTCGTCGGCGAAGCGCGTGCCGAAGACGGCGGACTCGGGGACCGACGGGACCCAGTACTTCTGGAGGCCGGGCTCGAAATAGGTGTTCACCACCGCCACGCGCGTGCCCGCCAGCCGCGCCTCGTAGAGGTACTTCATGGTGACGGGCTGGTTGTTGGGAGTGTTGGAGCCGAAGAAGACGATGAGGTCCGTCCCGATCCAGTCCGAATACGAGCAGGTCGTCGCGCCGTAGCCGACGGTGCGCTTCATTCCCACCGTGGAAGCGGCGTGGCACAGGCGCGCGGAGTTGTCGACGTGGTTGGTGCCCATGGCCCGCGCCGCCTTCTGGGCCGCGTAGTAGTGCTCGTTGAGGATGCCGCGCGACGTGAGGTAGACGGCGAGGCGCTCCGGGATGGTGGCGCGGATCTTCTCCGCGGCCGCGCCATAGGCCTCGTCCCAGGAAACGACGCGGAAGCCCTTCTCGCCGCGCCGCCGGATCATCGGCTCGGGCAGGCGTCCGAGGTCGCGCAGTTCGCGCGAGGACAGGCCCTCGAGCAAGGAGACGTCCCGCAGGCGCTCCGGATCGAGCGCGGGCGCGGTGTTGAGGCGCAGGAGCTCGAGGCGGACCATGCAGAGGTGGATCCCGTCCATGGTCCAGTCGCGCAGTCCCGTGGTGCCCAGCGCGCAGCCGTCGCACACGCCCTCGCTCAGGACGCGCCAGGCGTACGGCAGCTGGTCGCGGTTGCGCCACGCGACGCGCGCCATCTCGACGTAGTGGTTCGGCTTGCGCTCGCGCGGATCGCGCGGCACGCGCGAGGCCCAGAGCGACGGCCGCAGCTTCACGGCCGGGCCGCCCTCAACGAGGCGACGGCACCGGGACCGGCGACACGGCGGCGGCCGGGCGCATGGCGTGTGCGCGCAGCGTGTTCTGGATGAGCATGGGGCGCCATCCGCCGTCGGCGCGGACGTACAGGACGGACGTCACTCCCTGGCGCACGTCGGTGCCCGCGGTGAGGGTCCACCGGAACGTCGCCCAGCCCGTGTCTCCGCGCCGGTCCACGCTGAGTTCCGCGATCTCGATGCGGCGCGGCGGTTCGGCGCTGAAGATGCGGCCGAACGTGCGCAGCACGCGCTCGCGCCCGGAGATCACGGCGCCGTCTTCCGCGATGTAGACCGACTTCGGGTCGAGCACGGATTCGTAATACTTGAGGTCGCGCGCGTTGTAGGCGGTGACGGCGCGCTGCACCTCCGCGCTCAGCTCGTCCGCGGCCGGGCTGGTGGCCACTGGCGCCGCCGCCGGGGCGGGAGACTGGATCGCGGCAACGAATAGCAGGCCCTGGAGAAAGAGGGATGGCAATGGGACCTCCTGCGGCGCCTTCCCCTGGATCCTAGCACGGGGGTTGGGCCGGCTCCGGGTAAACACTTCTTGACCAAAAGACGTGATAGGCGGTAATGTTTTTCGCCTGGGGCGCGCCTGCCGCATGCCGACCCCCTGCACGCAGGCGTTGGCCCGTGAGCGAGGGAACGAATGGCCCTGGGGGATTCGAGCGAGCGTACCGAGGCTGAGGCGGAAGTCCAGACACCGCATCCCGATCCGGCCCGCGGCGTAGAGCTCGACGAGGGCGCGCGCCGCCTGCTCGACACCCTGCAAGTGGGCGTCGTCGTGCAGGGCCCTTCTGCCGAGGTCCTGTACTGCAACCGCCGCGCGCGTGATCTGCTCGGCCTCGACGAGAGCCAGATCCTCGGCCGTACCTCGCTCGAGGCGAACAACGCCGCCTTCCGCGAGGACGGAACGCCGCTCCTCGGTTCCGAGCATCCCGCTCCCCAGGTCATCGCCACTCGCCGCCCCGTCCAGGACGTGGTGATGCGCTGGAACCGCCCCGGGGGAGGCGGTCAGGTCTGGCTGCTCGTGAACGCGGATCCCGAGCTCGCCCCCGACGGCCGTGTCGATCGCGTGATCGTGACCTTCAGCGACGTGACGCCGATGCACGCGGCCACGGAGCGCCTGCGCGACAGCGAAGGCCGGTACCGGCAGCTCGTGGAGAACGCGCAGGACATCATCTATCGCACCGACATGTGGGGCTTCTTCACCTACGTGAACCCGGTGGCGACGCGCGTGACGGGCTGGCCGGCCGACAAGATCCTGGGAAAGCACTTCCTCGAGCTGATCCGCGAAGACCATCGCGGCCGGGTGGAGACGCACCTCAAGTCCCAGTACCGCGACCGCGTGAGCAGCAGCTACGACGAGTTCATTGCCGTCACCCGCGGCGGCGACGAGATCTGGATCGGCCAGAACGTGCAGCTGCTGACGGAGGGATCGAAGGTCGTCGGCTTCCAGGCCGTGGCCCGCGACATCACGCGGAGAAAGCGCGCGGAGGAGGCGGTGGAGCGCGAGCGCCGCCAGCTGCGCGACGTGGTCCAGCACGCGCCGGTGGCCATGGCGATCCTCGACGGCGAGGGTACACTGCTCGCCCACAGCGAGCAGTGGCTCCATCTCTGGCGGCTGCACACGCTGGGCCTGCCCGCCCGCCGCCACGCGGACGCACTGCCCGCCGCCTTCTCGGAAGCGCTGGTGCGCAGCCGCAAGGGCCCCGTCGTCTCTTCCGAGGAGCAGCTCATCGACCGTCCCGACGGCTCCGCCGTCTACGTGACCTGGGCCGTGCATCCCTGGCGCGGACCGGGGGGCGAAGTGGCCGGCGCGGTGGCGGTGGCGCAGGACATCGACGTCCTCGTGCGCGCCCGGCAGGCCGCCCAGGAGACCTCGCGGGTGAAGTCGGAGTTCCTGGCCAACGTCAGCCACGAGCTGCGCACCCCGCTCAACGGCGTGCTGGGGATGGCGCGTCTCCTGCTCGACACGAGCCTGGACACGACGCAGAAGGAATACGCGGAGATCATCCGCCGCTCCGGCCGGGAGCTCCTGGGCGTGGTGGACGCGATCCTGGACTTCGCGCGTGCGGAAGCCGGCCGCCTGGAGCTGGAGGACACGGAGGTCGAGCCGCGCCACCTGGTCGAAGAGGTCGTGGCGTCCGTGGCGAACGAGGCGGCGGCCAAGGGCCTGCACATCACCTCGATGGTGGCGGACGAAGTGCCGGCGACCGTGCGGGGCGATGCGGCGCGGCTGCGCCAGGTGCTCACGAACCTGCTCGGCAACGCGATCAAGTTCACGCCCGCGGGGACGGTGGTGGCGCGGGCCGTCGTCGTGCGCGGATCGGAGGACGCGGCCACCGTCCTGCGCTTCGAGGTGGCCGACTCCGGGATCGGGATCGATGCCGCCACCCAGGCGCGCCTGTTCCAGCCCTTCGTGCAGGCGGACGGCTCGGCCACGCGCCGGTACGGGGGCGCCGGCCTCGGCCTCGCCTTGTGCCGCCGTATCGTCACCGCGATGGGCGGCCAGATCGGCGTGCGCAGCGAACTCGGTCAGGGAAGCACGTTCTGGTTCACCGTCCGCTTCGCGCGTCCGGACGCGGCCGCCCAGGCCAGGGACACCGAGGTCCGCCGGGGCGGGAAGATCCTGGTCGTCGAGGACAACACGGTCAACCAGAAGGTCGCGGTGGCGATGATCGAGAGCCTCGGCTACGGTGCAGAAGCCGTCGGCAACGGCCTCGAAGCCGTGGAGGCCTGCTCGCGCCAGACCTACGAAGCGATCCTGATGGACTGCCAGATGCCCCAGATGGACGGCTTCAAGGCCACGGCCTTCATCCGGCAGCGCGAGGGCGGGAGCCACCGCACGCCCATCATCGCCCTCACCGCCAGCGTGACCGCGGAGGACCGGCAACGCTGCCTGGCCGCGGGCATGGACGACTACCTCAGCAAGCCCGTGCCGCGGGAAGCGCTGGCCAGCGCGCTGCGCAAGTGGATCGCGACGCCGGGCACGCCCCCGCCCGTGGAGACGGCGGCCACGCCGTCGGCGCTCCCTACCAGCCATCCCCTGCGCGTGCTGGAGTCGCACGCGGGCCCGCGCGCGATGGCGGAAGTGATCGACGTCTTCCTCCAGACGATCCCCCGGCGCCTGGACGACCTGCGCCAGGCCCACGCGCGCGCGGACGTGGAGTCCATCCGCGCCCTCGCCCACAGCCTCAAGGGCGCGTCCGCGCAGATCGGGGCGCGCGGCATGGCCGACCTCTGCGTCCAGATCGAAGCCGTGGTGCGCGGAGGTGAAGTGTCCGCGCTCGGCGAGCTCCTCACCGCGCTGGAAACGGACTACGCGGTCGTCAGCGCCTCGCTGCGCGAGGAGCGCCGGCGGGTGGCGGGGCAGGTCGCGAACTAGACGACCTCAAGTAGTGGCTCACGCTACTCGGTCCGGACCGGGTAGCCCTTCGCCGACCGGCCTGTCCAGCTTCAATCTCAGGGGGGGAACTCCCTGCCCACCGCGGTCGCAGGGAGCTCCCCCCCTGAAACCCCCCGTCGCTCGCCGCCGCTGCGCGGCGCCGAGCTCACTGGTCGGCTAGACTCGCTCGGCTCGATGCCTGCGCTTCCTTCCACCGTCCGGCGTCTGGGGCTCGTCAGCCTCCTGACCGACGCCAGCAGCGAGATGATCTACCCGCTGCTCCCGTCGTTCCTGACGGGCGTGCTGGGGGCGGGGCCGGCGTTCGTCGGGCTCGTCGAGGGACTGGCGGAGTCCGTGGCCAGCCTGGCCAAGGTCGTCTCCGGCGGCGTCTCCGATCGCATGCGGCGGCGCAAGCCGCTCATCGTGGGCGGCTATTCGCTCTCGTCGTGCGCGCGCCCGCTGGTGGCCGTGGCCGCCGCCCCCTGGCACGTGCTCGCGGTGCGGATCGTGGACCGCATCGGCAAGGGAGTGCGGGGCGCGCCGCGCGATGCGCTGCTGGCCCAGGTCACGCCGCGCGAGGATCTCGGCCGCGCGTTCGGATTCCAGCGCGCGATGGACCACGCGGGGGCGGTGGTGGGACCGCTCCTGGCCTCCGCGCTGCTGCTCCTGCAGCTGGACCTGCGGACGGTGTTCGCCCTGGCCGCCGTTCCCGCGCTCGCCTGCCTGATCGTGCTCGTTTTCGGTGTGCGCGAGGCGCCCATGGAAGTGCCGAGCCGGGAGCCATCGATGCCCGAGTCCGGCGGACACCCCGCCGGCGCGACGCCAGCGTCACACGGGCTCGGCCGCCTGCTCGGCGTGATCGGCCTCTTCACGCTCGGCAACTCCTCGGACGCGTTCCTTCTCCTGCGCGCCCAGGACGCGGGCGTGGCCCTGCCCCTCATCCCGATCCTGTGGACCGCCCACCACGTCGTGAAGTCGGCGGCGAGCACGGCGGGCGGCGCGTTGTCGGATCGCGTGGGGCGCCGCGCAGCCATGGCCACGGGCTGGGTGCTCTACGCCGTCGCGTACGCAGGCCTGGGAGTGGCGACGTCGCCCTGGATGGTGTGGGTTCTCTTCGCCGTGTACGGCCTTCACCACGCGCTGACGGAAGGGCCGGAGCGCGCGCTCGTCGCGGAGACGGCGGCGGCCGAGAGGCGCGGCCGCGCGTTCGGCCTGTACCACGCCATCACCGGCGCTCTCCTGCTGCCGGCGAGCCTCGTCACGGGGGCGCTCTGGCAGCGCGTCTCCCCCGCGGCCGCGCTGCTCACGGGCGCCGCCCTCGCCCTCCTGGCCGCGGTCGCGCTCGTCGTCTTCGTGCGCGAGCCGGCGCCGGACGGGAGCGCGATCAGGGGCGCAGGCCGGGCGAAGGCGTAGGGCTCGGGGCCGGATCGGGCGAAGCCGCCTCGCGGGGCGGCGTCGCCTCGCGCGCGGGCTCGGGCCCCGGCTCATCCGCGGGCGGCGCGGACGGGCGAGAGGGGGGAGCGGGAGCGGCAGCGGCCGGCGACGGTGCCGACGACGGCGGCGGCGCGCTCGCTCCCGGCAGCGGAGACGACGGCGTGTACGAGCGCATCGGCTCCGTCGCCGTCGTCCCGTCTCCCAGGCGCACGGGCTCTCCACCCGGCGTCGTCGTCTTCGGGACGTCCTCCAGCGGCACGCCCGTCTCCATGCCTTCCTCGTAATCCGGGAGCGGCGGCAGCGGCAGATTCTCCGCGGTCATGATCGGACCCTGGCTCGGGCACACCGTCACGGGCACCGCGCCGTGCACGAACAGTTCCTTGTAGGCGACGCCGGACCACGGCGCGCAGCCGGAGGCGAGGAGGAGGCCGGTCTGGGGATCCACCATCCCTTCCACGACGCCGGCCGGCATCGGCCAGGGCGGCGGCGGCTGGCGGCCCGCGTAGAAGCGCGTCATGAGGCGGGCCCACACCGGCGCGGCCAGCCGGCCGCCCGTGGCCTTGGCCATGATCGGCCGCTGGCGGTCGAAGCCCATCCACACCGCGGCCACCACCTCCGGCGTGTAGCCGACGAACCAGGTGTCCGCACCGTCGTTGGTGGTCCCGGTCTTTCCGGCCGCGGGCGCCTTGAACCCGGACTCGCGCACGGCGGTGCCCGTCCCGCGCGTGAGGACGTCCTGGAGCGCGTCCGTGATGACGTAGGCGACGGCGGCGTCGAGCACGTGCCTCCTCTCCGGCTCCTCCGCCTGCCACAGCACCCGGCCGTCTTCCGCGTCGACGCGCACCGCGAAGCGCGGCCGCACGCCTTCGCCGAGGCTGGCGAAAGCGGTGTAGGCGGCCGCCAGCTCCACCGGGCTGACCGCGACCGTGCCCAGGGCCATGGAAGGCTGCTCGGAGATGGGCGGCTCGATGCCCGCCTCCTGCGCGAACTCCGCGATGCGGCGCGTCCCCACGTCCTGGGCGAGGCGCACCGTCGGCACGTTCTTGGATCGCACGAGCGCGTCGCGCAGCGTGATCTCGCCGTCGAAGGCGCCGTCGAAGTTCTTCGGCTTCCACGACCGCCGGCCGCCCAGGCTCACTTCCAGCGGCTGATCCAGCACCTTCTGGTTCAGCATGCGGCCCGAAGCGACCGCCGCCGCGTAGACGAACGGCTTGAACGCACTGCCCGCCTGCCGCCGCGCCGACTTCACGCGATCGAAACGCGAGTGCAGGAAGTCGCGGCCCCCGACCCAGGCCAGGACGTCGCCGGTGTTTGCGTCCAGCGCCACCACCGCGCCCTGCAAGTACGGTGTCTCGCCGTCGTCCGCGACCTGCAGCGACGGCGCGTAGCGCGGCCCGGTGAAGGCACCGAGCGCGCCGCCCTCGATCGCGCGGAGCTGGCGCTCGAGCTCCTCCTCCGCCGCCTTCTGCGCCGTCGAGTCCAGCGTGGTGTGCACGCGCAGCTTGTGCGCGTAGAAGTCGTCGCCGAGGCGGTCCTCCAGCTCCCGCCGGACCTCCTCCACGAAGTAGGCGGCGAAAGGGGCGTCGGGCTTTTCCGCGCGCGGCTTGGGCACGACGCCCAGGGACACCTTCACCGCCGCATCCTTCTCCGCGGGCGTGATGCGCTTCTGCTCCGCCATCAAGGAGAGGACCAGATCGCGTCGCTCGCGCGCTTCCTTCGGATGCCGGCGCGGATCGTAGTGGGACGGAGCTTTGGGCATGGCGGCGAGCAGCGCGGCCTGGGGCAACGTGAGGTCCTTGGCTCCACGGCCGAAGTAGTGCCGCGACGCCGCCTCGATGCCGCGAGCGCCGTTCCCGAAGTAGATGTGGTTGAGGTACATCTCGAGGATCTCGTCCTTGGTGAAGGTGTCCTCGATCTCCTGGGCCACGCGCACCTCGAGGATCTTGCGTCCCAGCGTGCGCTCCTGGCCGGGCAGGTCCTCGGGGAAGACGTTGCGCGCGAGCTGCATGGTCAAGGTGCTCGAGCCCTCCTGGACGCCGCCCGCGCGCACGTTGTTCCACACCGCGCCCAGCACGCGGCGGAGGTCGATCGCCTCGTGATCCCGGAAGCGCTGGTCCTCGACGGCGATGAAGGCTTCGGGTACGTGCTTCGGGAGCGTGGGCAGCCGGATCAGCTCGCCCTCGATGGGCGCCAGATCGGCGAAGGCCTTGCCGTTGCGGTCCAGGAGCACGGAAGCGCCGCCCGGCTGGTACGACGCGAGCCGGTGCACGTCCGGGCAGCCCATGAAGAGGCAGCGGCTCCAGGCCACGGCGAGGAGGATCGCGAGCGCGGGAATCCCGAGCGCCACCACACGCACGGCCGGGCGCGTCTGCCGCCAGCGCTCGGACAGACGGAGGCGGAGGAACGCGAGGCGGCTCGACAGGCTTTCCATGCGCAGGCCCTGCACAGCAAGCGGCTTGCCAGCCGTGGGCGCCGACGGCACAGCGGATTAGCGCAGACGCCGGAGCAGACGCGACGCGCGCGTGTAAGAAGGAAAACGGCTAGGCGGACCGGCGCCGCCGCCAGTACAGGTACGCGGGGACGCCGAGGGCCACGAAGAGGAGGCCGAGCGCGGACTCCAGCGGCCGCTCGACCAGGGTGTTCCCGACCAGGATCAGCGAAGACAGGATGAACAGCGCGGGCACGACCGGATAACCCCACACCCGATAGGGGCGGGGGGCGAGCGGACGCGTGCGTCTCAGCACGAAGACGGCGGCCCCTGTCGCCACGTGGAACGCCACCGCCGCGAACACGACGTAGGTGTAGAGCTGGTCGTAGGTCCCGGAGGCAGTGAGCACCATGGCCCAGAGGCTCTGCGCCCACAGGCTCCTCACTGGCGTCCGGTAGCGCGGGTGGATGACGGCCAGCGCCCGGAAGAAGACGCCGTCCGTCGCCATCGGCTGGTAGATGCGCGAGCTGTAGAGGATCGTCGAGCTGATGCACCCGAAGGTGGAGAGCACGACCGCGGCCGAGAAGAGCCGCGCCCCCAGCGGCCCCACCAGCGCGGTGGCCGCCGATTCCCCCACGCGCGGGCTGGCCGCGATCCCTTCGATGCCGAGCGTGCGAAGGTACACGACGTTGACCAGGATGTAGAGAGCGCCCACCGCCGCCGTGCCCGCGATGATGCCCCGGGGCAGGTTGCGGCCGGGATCCCGCATCTCGCCCGCCGAGAACGTCACCCCGTACCAGCCGTCGTACGTCCAGAGCGCCGCGATCATGGCCACGCCGAAGCCGGTGAGCGCGTGGGGCGGCAGCGCCCCGCCGATCACGGGCGAGGCGGGCGCGGACGACACGAGCCCGGCCACGAGGAAGAGCCCGACGCCGACGACCTTGAGCAGCGTGAGCCCGTTCTGGACCCAGGCTCCTTCCTTCACCCCGAGCTGGTTGATGAGCGTGAGGACGAGGATCGCCCCCACGCCTGCGAGCTGCCCGCCGCTGAGCGTCCAGCGCCAGGGGCCGATCGGCACGGAGAGCAGCACGTGGGTCGTGGAGAAGAACGGGAAGAAGCTGCCGAAGTACTCGCCGAACCCCACGGAGAGGGCGGCGATGCCGCCGCTCATGATCACGAGGAAGCTGGCCCAGCCGTAGAGGAACCCCCAGAGCGGGCCGTACGCCTCCTTGAGGAAGTCGTAGATGCCGCCGGCGCGCGGGAAGAGAACGCCCAGCTCTGCGTACGTCAGCGCGCCCGCGAGCGCGAGCAGGCCGCCCACCAGCCAGACGAGGAGGATCAGGCCCGGATGGGGGAGGGCACGGGCCATGTCGCTCGTCGTGAGGAAGATGCCCGTGCCGACGACGGCGCCGATCGTGATGAGCGCGCCGTCCCAGGCCCCGAGCGCACGGACGAGACCGACGGACGCCTCTCCCCCTCGGCCGTCCGCGGTGCGCTCGGGGGTGGCCATCCGCCGGCGAGGCTATATGCCGCGCCGACGGCGGTCAAACGCGGATCAGCGGGCGACGAGCTCGGGTTCCGGAGCGGGCACGCCCAGCAGCTCCTCGAACAGCGCGCGGTAATGGACCATGGCCTGGCGCAGGTCCTCGGTGCTCGCCTTCTGTCCCGCGCTGCTCACCGCGATCGCGTGCGCGGCCCGATAGTTCGTCACGAGATGCGGGTGAGCGACGGACACGTCGGCGGCGGCCTGCTCGAAATCGGTCATGGGATAGCCCCGCACGCGCATCACCTCCGTCACGAGGTGGTCCGCCTCCGCCACCGCCATGGGCGGGCTGTCCACGAACCGCTCCTGCGCGCTCCGCCACAGGCCGGCATAGCGGTCGCGCTCGGCCGCAGTGAGAGCACGGATGTCGAGCTTCTCGACACGCTTGGTGCGGGCTTCCAGCTCGGCTTCGGCCCTGGTCCGCTTACCCGCCATCTCGAGGGCGTGGTCGTATTCGGGCCCGAAACGGTCGCTCAGGGCACGGGTGCGGCGCTTCCGCACGGCCATCGATACCGCCAGCACGACGAGGAGAGCCGCGATCGCGGCCACGGCCATGAGTGCCTGCGAAGACGTCATGAGGGACTCCTTTCGACGAACGCGAGAGTCCCTCGTGCAAAGGATGTGCCGGGACGACCTGACCCCGCCGGACCGCCGGATATGATTCCTCGGTGCGTCCGGGTCCCCTCGTCCTCCTCGTCCCGTCCCGGGCAGCGGGCCTGGAAATTCCTCGACGCCTCGCGTCCACCGGGCGCGCGGTGGCCGGGATCTATCCGCTCACTCTGATTGATCTCGCCCGCGCCGTGGCCGAGCCCGCTCTGCTCGGCCGCGGCCTACAGGCCTGGGACGCCGGCCATGCGGCCCTGGTCGCGGCCCGCCTCCTGGAAGGGCCGCATCACCTGAAGCTGGCGCCGGACGTCCCCCACGATCGCGTGGCGCTGGCGCTGGCCCGCACCCTGTCCGAGCTGCGCCGGGCGGCGGTCGATCCCGTCCGCCTCGACACCGCCGCCGACGCGGGCGCGACGCCGGAGGACCGCGAGCGGTTGCGCGCGCTGGCCGGGCTCTATCGCGGCTTCCATGACCGCATCGAGGGCCGGTTCGCCGACCACGCAACGCTCTTCCGGGCCGCCCGCGAGCACCTGGACGAAGCACGCTGGCTCGAAGGAGCGGAGATCCTGATCCTCGACGACCTCGAGCTCGATGCCGTCGAGCGCCAGCTCCTCGCCGCCATCGCCGCGCGCTTTCCCGCCCGGCGCATCGGGCGCGTCCGTCCCGATGCGATCCGCGCCTCCGGCTTCGCGGGATGGGCCGCCGTCAACGGGATCGGCGAAGTGGAATGGAAGGACACGGCGCTGGCGCCGATCGCACCTTCCCCGGCACCCGCCGCCCTCGAGCGCGTGAAGGCGCGCCTCTTCGAGCCTCCGAGCGGGCCCGCCGGCCCGGACGACTCCGTCGATCTCCTCACCGCGCCCGGGGAGGCGGCGGAGGTACGCGGCGTCGTGCGCGCGCTGCTCCGGGAAGCGGCGCGAGGAGTGCCCTTCGAAGACATGGGCGTGATCCTGCCCCGTCCCCAGGAGTACGCGCCGCTGTTCACGGACCTCCTCGCGCGCCTCGGCATCCCCTGCCGCCTGCACCCCTCGCTGCCGCTGCGCTTCGGCCGCACGGCGCGATCCCTGTTGCTGCTCCTGCGCTGCCGCGGCCTGCGGCGGGCGGAGGTGATGGAGTTCCTCACCTTCGCGCCCGTTCCGTTCGCGGAGATGCTCGGCGAAGACGTGACGCCGCGGCCCGCGCAGTGGGACGCCATGAGCCGGGACATCGGGATCGTGTCCGGCCTCGACCGCTGGATCGTCGGGCTGCGCGGCCAGGCGGAGGCGGAGCGCGAAGAGGCGGCGCGCGAGACCGACCCCGAGCGCGCGGCGCGACGGCGGCGGCGGGCCGCGGACGCGGAGGCCTTGCTGCGCATCGTCGAGTTGCTCTCGGGCACTCTGGACGCGCTGAGCGGAGAGGCCTCGTGGCCGGACTGGTCGGCGCGCCTGCGAGGCGTCGTGGACCAGTGGCTCGGACGGGAGCGCGACCGCGAGGCGGTCGGTGAGGTCGTGGCCGAGCTCGGCGGCCTGGCCTTCCTCGGCGGCCGCGCCCCCTGGAGGGAAGTAGAGCGGGTCCTGGAGGCGCGCTTCGAGTGGGAGCGCCTGCCCCTCGATTCGCTCGCGGCCGGCGCCGTGCACGTCGGGGTGATGGACGCGCTGGCCGGCCTGCCTTTCCGCGTGGTCGCGATCCCCGGCCTCGTGGAGGGTGGATATCCGGGCGTGCTCCGCCCCGACCCGTTCCTCCTCGACGCGGAGCGGCAAGGCCTGGGCGAGTCCGCGCCCGCGGACGCACCGGCCATCCTCCCACCGGCCGCGCGCACGCCGCGCGGACCCGCGCGACGCCAGCTCTCGCTCTTCGACGACGACCCTCCGCCTCCCCCGCCGGCGGCGGCGGAGGCCGGCGCCGCACCCGTCGTCCTGCCCACGGCCCAGGACCGCCTGCTCGCGGAGCGGCGTGCGTTCCAGCGCTCCATCGGCCAGGCCACGGAGCGGCTCATACTCTCCTACCCGCGCGCGGACGCACGGACGGGACGGGAGCGCATGCCGTCGCTGTTCTTCGTGGCCGCGGCCGCCGCCCGCGAAGGGCGCTCGCTGGGCGCGGCCGACCTCGCCCGCATCGTGCGCGAGGACGCGCTCGACGACACGGCCCTCGACCTCACCCTCGACCGCTCGGAGCGGGACCGGCGGCGCGTGCGCACGGGCGGGCACGAAGCGGAGGTGGCGATTTCCGCCGGCTCCGCCTTCTTCAAGCAGTCGCACCTGAGCGCGAAGGCGCGCTGGTCTCGCCACGTCACGCCCTACGACGGCCTCGTGGCGTTCGCGCCACGCGACGGCGTCACCACCGAGCTCGCGGCGGAGATCGCGCGCAAGCTCGATCCCGTGACCGCGGCCGGGCCCATCTCGGCCAGCCGCCTGGCCGTCTTCGCCCGCTGCGGCTTCCAGTACCTCCTGGAGTGCGTGCTGCGCCTGGAGCCGGCGGAGGAGCCGGAGGAGCGCCGCCGGCTCGATCCCCTGGAGCGGGGCAGCCTCTTCCACGAGGTGGCGGAGGACTTCCTGCGCCAGCAGCGCGATCGCGGCGAGCTTCCGCTGAAGGACACCGCGGACGCGCGCCGGCGCCTCGAACAGATCGCGAACGAGCGGCTCGAGGCCCTCGTGCAGAAGAGCCCGCCGCGGTTCACCGCCCTCTGGGCCAAGGAGCGCGCGCGCTTCCAGGCCACGATGCGCGACTGGTTCCATCGCGAGGTGGAGGGCGGAGGCAAGGCCGTGCCCGCCCACTTCGAGCTGGGCTTCGGGCTCTCACGGGAGGCCGCCCCCGGCGAGCCCCATCTCACGGAACCGCTCGCCATCGACATCGGCGACGGGCGCACCCTGCGCGTGTCGGGAAAGATCGACCGCATCGACCGGCGCCCCGACGGGACGCTCGTCCTGCGCGACTACAAGACGGGCCGCGCGCCGCGCGACGACGGCGGTCTCTTCCGCGGGGGCCGCCAGCTCCAGATCCCGTTCTACATCCTGGCCGCGGCCCGCATCTTTCCGGAGACGCCGGTCGTGGAGGCCTTCCTCGACTACGTGGACGGCGGGCGCCAGGTGGGCCTGGATCCGGCCCTCGTGCACTCCGACTCCTTCCGCGCGCTCCTGCGCGGCCTGGTGGACGCGATCGGCAAGGGCGTGTTCGTGCAGGAGCCCACGGCCTGCGAGTGGTGCGACTTCAAGGTCGTGTGCGGGCCCACGCCGCTGCTGAAGCGGCGCCGGCAGCTCAAGCTCGGCGATGCGCGCATCCAGCAGGTGCTCCGCCTCCGGGACGTGACATGACCTTCGTCCCGGTGGACCAGGACGCGCGCGAGCGCGCCCGCCGCGATCACGCGACGAGCTTCGTCCTGGAAGCGGGCGCGGGCACGGGCAAGACCACCTTGCTCGTGGACCGCATCGAGCAGATCGTGCGCTCGGGCGCGGCCCGTCTCGACGAGATCGCCGCCGTCACCTTCACGGAGAACGCGGCCACCACCATGAAGCTGCGCCTGCGCGAGCGGCTGGAGCGCACGCGGGCGGACCTGGGCCGGCCGCCGGAGGAGCGCCGCCGCGCGGAGGCGGCCCTGGAGGTGCTCGAGCGCGCGCAGGTCTCGACCATCCACGCCCTCTGCGCGGCCCTCCTCGTGGAGCGTCCACTGGAGTGCGGCGTGCCGCCGGGCTTCCGCGTCGCGGACGACGCGGAGATGGACATCCTGTTCGCGGAGGCCTGGGAGGCGTGGCTCACCGAGCGCCTCGTCGCCGGCGATCCGACCCTGATGGCCGCGGTCGATTCCGGGATCCCGCTCGAGGCCGACGGCTGGGGCGAGCGCACCTCGCTGCGAGGCCTGGCCCGGACCCTCGTCGACCAGCGCGACCTGAGACCGCTGGTCGCGGAGACGGGCGTCGATCCCGCGGCCTGGCGGCGCGACCTCCAGGCCCAGGCCGAGCGCGCGCGCGCCCTGCTGACGCTCGTCCGCGAAGGAGACGCGCTGGGCGCGCGCCTGGGTGCGATGGTGGAGTTCGCCGCCGCCGCCGACCGGTTCGAGGGCGACGCCCTCGCGTCGTACCTGCGCACGCTGGCCATCGTTCCCCGCAACTTCGGGCACAAGGCGCACTGGACCACGCCGGAAGCGCTCGAGGAGGCGCGCGCCATCGCCGCCTGGACCAGCCAGGCCCTGGCCGCGTGGAAGGGGGCCAGCAGCGCCGCCTTGCATGCGCGCCTGGTGAAGGCGGTCCTCGAGGTGGTGGCCGGCTACGAGGCGCGCAAGAAGGAACGTGGCGTCCTCGACTTCCTCGACCTGCTGGTGAAGGCCCGCGACGCCCTGCGGGACAGCGAAGCGGTGCGCCGCTACTTCCGCGAGCGCTTCCGCGTCGTGATCATCGACGAGTTCCAGGATACCGACCCCTTGCAGGTGGAGGTGGCGGAGCTGCTCACCGGAGGACGTCCGGGCGCGCTGGTGGTGGTCGGCGATGCCAAGCAGTCGATCTACCGCTTCCGGCGGGCGGAGGTCGCTCTTTTCCGGCGCGTCGCCGCGGAGGCGGCCGCGCGCCCGGGACATGCCATCCTGCATCTCACCCAGAACTTCCGCTCCCGCGCCGCCATCCTGCGCTTCGTGAACCGCGCCTTCGGCGCGCTCATCACTCCCTCCGACGACGCGGGCCAGCCCGCATACGAAGCCATCGCCCCTCCGCCGGGCCTCAGCGAGGATCCATCCGTCATCGCGCTGCGCTTCGACGCACCTTTCGCCGAAGGCGAAGACCTGCTGCGCGCGGAGGCGCGCGCCCTTACCGCCTTCCTCGCCGAGGTCGCGTCGGGGGCGCACCCGGTGCGCGATCCGCACACGGGGGTGGACCGCCCCAGCCGGGCCGGGGACGTCATGGTCCTGGCCCGGCGCCTCACGCAGATGCGGCCGCTGGAAGAGGCGCTGGAATCGGCGGGCCTGCGCTTCACGATCGAAGGAGGCAAGTCGTTCTTCGACCGCCAGGAGGTCCACGAAGTCCTGGCCGTCCTGCGCGCGCTCGACGATCCCTCCGACCGCGTATCGCTCGTCGCCGCCCTGCGCTCCTCCTTCTGCGGGGTCAGCGATCGCGACATCGTGGCCTACGCGCTCTCCGGCGGGGCGCTGTGGCTCGGCGCCCCCGCTTCCGACGCGTCCACTCCCGGGGCGGAGACGGTGGCGCCGGCGCTCTCGCTCCTGGGCACGTTGCACCGCTGGCGCACGTCGCTTTCCGTCCCCGCCCTCATCGAGCGCCTCTATGACGAGACGCGCATCCTGGCCGCCCTGACCGGCACCCGTCGCGGCGAGGCCCAGGTCGCGAACCTCGAGAAGGTCGTGGTGCTCGCGCGCAAGGCCTCGGACCTCGGCGTCCTGACCGTGCGCGGCTTCATCCGGCTCCTCCAGGAGCGTATCCGCACCGCGCGCGAGGAGCCGGACCTGCCCGCGACGCGGCCCGGCGACCCCGACACCATCCGCATCCTGTCCATCCACAAGGCCAAGGGGCTGGAGGCGCCGGTGGTCGCGCTCTACGACACCGCCGACGACTATCGCACGCCCGTGGACCTCGTCGCGCAGTGGGCCGAAGGCACGATCGCCGTCGGATTTCGCGAGGGCTGCCAGCCTCCGGGCTGGGACGTGCTCTCCGCGCGCGAGAAGGTCCGCGCGGGCGCGGAGGCGCGGCGGCTCCTCTACGTGGCCTGCACGCGGGCGCGCGACCTGCTCGTCGTTCCCGCGCCACCGAAAGATGCGCGCGTGGGTGCGTTCTGGAAGGACCTCATCGCGCAGCTCCCGTCGCGCTCCGACGCCGACGTGCGCGTGGTGGCCGCGGGCGAGCCCCCGACGGCGGAGAGGGACGAGCGCGGCGGCGATCTGCGCGAGCTCGCAGAGGCGGGCGGGGGCGATGCCGCGGGCGCCCATTGGGACGCGCGGCGCGCGGAGCTGCTGGAAGCCGCGGGCCATCGGCCCTTCGTGCCCGCATCGGTGACACGGGCGGCGCTGCGCCAGGCGCCGCCCGCGGTCGCCATCGCGGGACCCACGGGAGGTCGGGACTTCGGGTCGCTCGTGCACCGGATCCTGGAATGGGTCCCCCTGGGCGAGCCGGAGCGCGTGCGCGGCATGGCGGAAGCGCTGGCCCCATCGTTCGGTCTGGACGAGAGCGCCGCCGCCCGGGCGGCCACGGCGGCGGAGCGCGCCCTCGCCCTGCCCGTGTTGCAGCGCGCCCGCGCCGCCACCCGCGTCTGGCGCGAGCTGCCGCTGTGGTTCCCGGAGGGAGCGGAGCTGCTCGAAGGCGTGATCGACCTCGTCTTCGAGGAGGACGGCGCGCTCGTGCTCGTCGACTACAAGACGGACGGCATCGCGGCCGAGCAGGCCCTGGCCCAGGCCGCGCACCATGCGCCACAGCTCCAGCTCTACGGGCGAGGCCTGGCCCAGGCCCTGGGCCTCCCCGTGCGCGAGCGGCTCGTGCTGTTCACGACCCTGGGCCAGGTCGTGGCCGTGTGAGCGTCCTCCATCTCGTCCGTCACGGCCAGGTCGAGAACCCGCAGAAGATCGTCTACGGCCGGCAGCGCGGCTGGCGGCTCTCCGATCGCGGCCGCGCGGAAGCGGAAGCGGTCGCGCGACACCTCGGGGGACGGCCCATCGCCCGCGTCTACACCAGCCCGCTCGAGCGAGCGATGCAGACGGCAACGGTGATCGCCGGCACCTGCGGCGGCGAGGTGGAGCCCCGGGACGACCTTCTGGAGGCCCTCCTCTGCGCGCCCTGGGAGGGACGGCCCTGGCGCGAGGTGAAGAGGGAGCGCTCTGGCGAGTGGGCCCGCTACCTCTTCCGGCCCCTCGAGGTCGGAGGCGTCGCGGAGGACCTGCGGGCGCTGGCCACGCGCATGGAGTCAGCCCTGCGGGCGATCGCGGCCGCACATCCGGACCAGCAGGTCGTCGCCGTCTCCCACGGCGATCCGCTGAAGGCGGGCATCCTCGCCCTGACCGGCGGCGACCTCCGTGAGCTGCATCGCAATCCGATCCCGACGGGCGGGCTCGTGAGCCTCGAAGTGGACGGGCCGGGGCTCGCGCGCGTCCTGGAGCGCTGGTCCCCCGTGCGTGCGTGAGCGCGACGGATCAGGGTTCGCGCAAGGCGACCATGGGATCGACGCGCGCCGCCCGGAGGGCGGGAACGAGCGCGGCCAGGGTGACGAGCGGCAGGGCCACCAGCAGGACACCCGCATAGGCCTGCGTGTCCATCGGCGTGATCCCGAAGAGCATGGTCGAGACGATGCGGCTCGTGGCCAGGGCCAGGACCAGTCCGAGAGCGACGCCCACGGCCACCAGCCTCACGGCGCCACCCAGCACCAGCCGGACCACGTCGCCGGCCTGCGCGCCCAGGGCCACGCGCAGCCCGAATTCGGATGTGCGCTGGCTCGTGACGTAACTCATGACCGCGTACATCCCCGCGACGGCGAGCAGCAAGGCGAGCGTGGCGAAGGTCGACACCAGGGCCATCCGGAAGCGCGGGGCGGCGATCGAATCGCTGACGGACGTCTCCAGCGTCGTGAACTTCATCGCGACGTCGGGGCTCAGAGAGCGCACGGTCCGACGCACGGCTCCGATCAGCGACTCGGGAGGGGCGCTCGTGCGGATCACCATCTGCACGCGGCTCGCGGCATACGGATGCTGCCGCAGCGGCATGTAGAGCTCCGGACCGGGCCGCGACGCGGGTGAGGCCTGCCGCACGTCGCCGACCACGCCCACGATCGTCATCCACTTGTCGGAATCGAAGCCGCACATGATGCGATGCCCAATGGGATCGTCGGCCCCGAAGCTCTGGCGCGCCAGCGATTCGCTGATGACGGCCACGAACGGGCGGTCGTAGAGATCGCCGTCCTCGAACTCCCGTCCCCGCAAGACGGGAACGGCCATGGTCCGGAAGTATCCCGGGCTGGCCAGGCGAAAGCCGGCGTGGGGCATCCGGCGGAAGTCCCCGCCGAAGGTCTGTTTGCCCTCGACCGCGTAGGAGCCGTCCGAGTCGTACGAGCCCGTCGGCAGTCCCATCGCCCCCCCGGCGGAGATGACGCCCGGGATCCGGCGCATTCGCGCGAAGGCGTCGTCGAAGAGCTGCCCCACGCGGATGTAGTCGTCGAGGCCGGTCTTGTCGAAGATCGAACCGCGCGCGGGTGCATTCGCGTAGGCGACGAGAACGCCCTCCGTCCGGAAGCCGAGAGGCGTCTCCGTGAGGGCGGCGAACGACCGGAAGAGCAGGCCGGCGTCGATGGCCAGCATGAACGACAGGGCAATTTGCGCGACCACCAGCCCGCTGCGGAGGCGCGAAGAGCCGGCGCCCAGCGTGCCGCGCGCGCCACCCTGGTTGAGCGCTTCGCTCACGTCCCCGCGCGCGGCTCGCAGCGCCGGCATCAGGCCGAACGCGATGGCGGTGAGCACCGAGACCGCGGCCGTGAACAGCAGCACGCGCCCGTCCGTCTGCACGTCCTCCAGCCGCGGCAGCGGGACGTACTGGGAGCCGACGCGCAACAGGGCATCCGTGCCCACGCGGGCGAGCAGCAGGCCGACCGCTCCCGCGGCCGCGGCCAGGACCAGGCTCTCCGCGAGCAGTTGACTCACGACATGGCGCCGGCCGGCGCCGAGCGCCGCGCGCACGGCCAGCTCGCGCGACCGTCCGGCGGCGCGGGCCAGGATCAAGTTGGCAACGTTGGCGCAGGCGATCAGCAGGACGAGTGCGACCGCACCCATCATGACGAAGAGGGTCCCGCGCACGCGACGGACGAGGTCGTCGCGCAACGCGGTGGCCACGAACGTCTTGCGCTTGTTGGAGTCGGGGAAGGCCCGGGCAAGCTGGGTGGCCAGTGACGTGAGCCGCGCGTTCGCGAGGTCGACGGACACGCCCGGCGCGAGCCGGGCCACGGCTCGGTAGTTGTGGCCCGAGCGGTTGCGACTTCCCGGCTCGACGGGAGCCGCCGCCCACACGTCGGTCTGGGCCGGAAACCGCATGGCCGCGGGCATCACGCCGACGATCTCGTGCGGCCGGCTCCCGATCGACACCGAGTGCCCCACGGCACCGGCGGCACTGCCGAAGTGGCGCTGCGCGAATCCGAGGCTCACGATGGCGGAGCGCAGCGCATCGTCGCGGTTGAACAGGCGCCCGGCGGCCGGGGCCACGCCGAACACGCGGAAGAAATCCGGATGAACGCGCTGACCCCCGACCAGCTCGGCCTGGTCGCCCACCTGCACGCCCAACTCCCCGCCCTGGTAGTACGCGAAGGCTTCGAACGTTCCGGGAAGAGTGCTGATGTCGATCTCGTCACCGCCGGCCAGGTTGGCCTGCGTGTGGCCGGTGTCCGTCCAGCGGTTGAGGACGGCGACGATACGGTCGGCACCGGGGTAGCCGAGGGGCTTCAATACCACTCCGCTGATCACGCTGAACATGGCCGTGTTCGCGCCGATGCCGAGGGCCAGGGTCGAGACGACGGTGGCCGTGAATCCAGGCGCGCGGCGGAGCGTTCGCGCCGCATGCTGCAGGTCACGTCGTGCATCGTCCAGCCACACGAAGGACCGGGCGTCCCGATGGAGCTCCTTCGTTTGCTCGACGCCGGCGAAGGCGCGCTGGGCCGCGAGCCGGGCCTCCTCGAGGGTCATGCCGCGACGGATGAAGTCGTCCTCCAGAAGCGCGAGGTGGGACGCCAGCTCGCGCGCCAGGTCGGGCTCCGTCCGGCTGGGACGGAGGAAGTTGTAGAGCCTCAGAAAGAAGCGGCGAAGCGCGGACAAACGTCCCCTCCCTTGCTCAGGACTCGCCGAGCAGAAGCTTCTCGACCAGGCCGGCGAGCCGGCGCCAACGCTCGGCTTGCTTGTGCAGGGCGCGCCCGCCCGCCTTCGTGAGGCTGTAGTACTTGGCTTCGCGATTGGTTTCCGTTCGGTGCCAGGCCCCCTTGATCCAACCCTTCTGCTCCAGGCGGACGAGGGCGGGGTACAGGGTGCCTTGATTCAGGGTCAGCGACGGTTGCGCGATCTGTTCGAGGCGCGCGGCGAGGCCGTAGGCGTGCTGCGGGCCCATCGTATCCAGGGCGCGTAGCACGATCAGGTCCAGGGTTCCCTGCAGCAGCTCCACGCGGTTTCGGTCTTCACTCGCCATTCGAGGAATCTCCCCGGCAAGCCTGGCCCCACTGCACTAGGACGCCAAGTGAAGACGTTTGGTTGGAGGAAAGTTCGCGACGCCGCTCAGGGCAGGAGGGCGATGGCCCGCAGGGGACCGCCGGATCCGTTCGCGATCTTCATGGGCAGGGCGACGATCCAGGCCCCGGTGGCGGGCAGGGCCTCGAGGTGGGCCAGGTTCTCGAATGCCGGCACGTTGGCCGCCGCCACCACCTGGTGCACGGGAAAGTCCTTCGCCGACCCGGCGTCGATGCTGGCCGTGTCCACGCCGAGCGCGGCCACCTTGCGCTCCGTGACCAGGATCTTCACGGCGTCCGTCCCGTAGGAGGGGAAATGGAGACGCGAAGCGTCGCCCGGAGTGTCGTCACCGAGATAGCGCTTCCGGTCCGGCCAGTGCGCGCTCCAGCCCGTGCGCAGGAGGACGATGGTCCCTTCCGCGATGCGGCCGTGACGCGCTTCCCAGGCCTTCAGCTCCTCGACCCCGAGGCGATGGTCCGGGTCGGCGGCGGCCGCCGCCGTCACGTCGATCACGACCGCGGGCCGTACCAGGCGTTCCACCGGGATCTGGTCCGCCGTCCAGCGGCCCTCGCCGAAGTGGATGGGCGCGTCGAGATGCGTCCCGCCGTGTTCGGGCGCGCAGAAGGAGTACGCGGAATAGAAGTAGCCTGCCTCCGTCCGGCCGTAGTGCACGCGTGCGAGCTCGAAGCCACGGGTGGCGGTGGGCCAGTAGGGCGTCCGCTCGTCGAAGGGATGGGTCAGGTCCACGACGCGCGCGGTACGGAGATCCGGCGCGGGCGGAACGGCCGGGGCGGCGCCGCGCGCACCGGGCGTGGACACCGCGGGCAGGACGGCGAGGACCAGGACGGCGAGGCGAGCCCGCCGAAAGAGCTCCGGGCGAGAGGTCATGACTCCCTCCTTCCAGCGGCGCGGGCGGCCGGCTCAGGCGGGGTCGAGCCGGAGCGTGAACCGTACCTCGCCCAGCTCGAGCGTGTCGCCGTGCTGCAGCTCCTGCGTGCCCTTGATCTCCCGACCGTTGACCCGCGTGCCGTTGGCCGCCCCCAGGTCCTCGACCACGAGATGGGCGCGGTCTTCGCCGAGGGTGAGGGCGGCGTGCCGGCGTGACACCGTGGTGTGGTCCACGCGGAAAGCGGTGGACGCGGAGCGGCCGACCTCGAAGCGGCCGGGAGCGGTGACCTCGAACGCGAACTTCTCGTTCGCGAAGCGCGCGGTGCCGATGCGGACGGGCGCGGCCGGAACCACGGGCGCGGGTGCATCCACGACGGTGGCTCCGGAAACGAAATCGGCGGGAGGGGGCGCGGCCGCGGGCGGAGCTTGCCGGGCCGGAGTGGCCGCCTTCGCCGTCGGCACGGCCGGCTCGACCGCGGGCACGATCGGGGAGGGAGGGGCCGCCGAAGGCGGCGGCTTCAAGGCGGGCGCGCTCGGGGTCGACGCGGGATCGGTGCCGGCCGGCGTCGACGGCCGCGCCGGCGGCGGCGTGCCCTTGGGCCGGTCTTCGGCCGGCGGCTCCGTCTTCACCGGGCGCGGCACGACCTTCTCGTTCGCGGGAGTGGCCGGCTTCGCCGCAACGGGTGCCGCGGGTGCCGCCGCGGGGGCGGCCTTCGGCGCGGGCGCGGCGGGCTTGGGCGCGGCCACGGCGGGCGCGGCGGCGGCCGGAGCCTTCTTGGCCTCCCCCTGCACGACGTGTTTGGGGCCGGCGGGCGGCTCCGCCTCTCCCTTCTTGTCGAGCTCAGGGGGCCGCTGTCCGGCGGCGGCGGCGGCGATGGCCGCGAGCTCGGCCGGATCCCATTCGTAGCGCGTCTTCCAGTCGCCTGAGAACTTCGGCTGGTCCTCCTTCTTGGAGAACGTCGGCGCGCGGTAGAGGCCGGTCGCGCCCACCTCACCGAGCTCGATCACGACCCTGAACTTCGCGACGTTGGCCAGCTCGAGCGTGTCCGTGTCGCGCAGGACCGCCGTCCGGACGCGCGCGCCGTTGACGAAGGTGCCGTTCGAGGAGGACAGGTCCTCGAGGACGACCTGGTCCGCCGCGCGCTCGATGCGCGCGTGCACCTTCGATACGGCGTTCTCGTTGGCCACGAGGTTGCACGCGGAGGATCGGCCCAGCGTGAACTCGCCCACCGCGATCTCGTAGACGGTGCCGTCTTCCGCGTCCACGAGAGCGGCCCTCACCACGCCGGGCCGGGTGGCGGGGGCCTGCGCGTCCATGCTGCGCAGGAGGAACACGACGTCGGCCTTGCGTCCCAGGCTGATCACGTCCAGGTGCTGCAGCTTCTCCCGCAGCACCTTCTCGCCGTTCACGAACGTCCCGTTCGTGCTCTTCAGGTCCTCGAGCCACCAGCCCTTGCCGTCCCACTTGATGCGCGCGTGCTCGCGCGAGACGCCGTCGAGAGGGATCGGCACCGCGGCCGCGTCGTCGCGTCCGAGCACCGAGCCGTCCGCCTTGACGTCGAACCGCGACGGCCGGCCCTTGCGCAGGCGGGCGCGGATCTCCGCCTTCATGGTGGGCGCGGCCATCTCGACGGGGGCGGCGGGAGCCGCCACCTTCGCACCGGGCTTCGGCTTGGCTGGTGGCGCCTTGGCCGGAGCGGGCTTCGCGGCCGCCGCGGGCTTGTCGGCGGCGGGCTTGTCGGCGGCGGGCTTGTCGGCGGCGGGCTTGTCGGCGGCGGGCTTGTCCGCCGCAGGCTTGTCCGCCGCGGGCTTTTCGGCCGCCGGAGTCTTGGGCGCGGGTTTGTCGCCGGGAGGAGTGGGCTCCGCCATCACGGCACCGCCTTCGGATGGAAAAGATGGCACTCGCGGCAGTCCTGCTTGGCCTGGAACGCCTTGTGGCACTCCTTGCAGCTCTGGATGCCCTTGAAGTTCAGGTCCTTCGAGACCTTGCTCGCCTCGATGCCCGGATGGCACTTCGCGCAGTCCGCCTGGATGAGGTGCGGCTCGTGGATGAACCGCGCCCGCGCCAGCACCGGGCGCGCGGCCCGCACGGGCTCGAAGGCCCCCGCCTTCAGGATGTGGCACTTCATGCAGGCGGCGGCCAGCACTTCCGCCGTCTCGCGCTTCTTCTGGCGCTCCTCGTCGGTGAAGGTGGACGTCGTGGCGGCGGCGGCGAGGGCGGCGAGCTGGGCGCGCGCGGCGGTCAGCGCGCGCTGGAGGTCGCGGCGCTCGGCGTCGAGCAACTGCGTCCGCGGAGGCGCGATGCCCTGGTCGCGCAGCTTGATCTCGTCCTTCAGGCGATCGAGCGACGCCTGACGCTGGTCGCGCACGCGGGCCAGCAGATCGGCCGCGTTCTCGCCGGGCACGAGAGCGACGATGCGCCGGCGCAGGTCGGCCGTGCGCGGCTTGAGGGCGGGATCGGCCGCCTCCACCGCCTCCAGGAGCGCGAGCAACTCCTGGCGCCGGGCTTCGAAGTCCGCGGTGGAGAGCGGCGCCGGCCCCGCTCCCTTCTCCGCCGCCGCCGCCCGCAGCTTCGAGACCTCGTCCGCGGCCGCGGCGTCGGCCGCGCGCAGCCCGGTCTCGATCTCCGAGAGACGCGTCACGCCCGTGCTGGCATCGCCCGCGGCCGCCTGGGCGGCGAGGCGCGCCGCCGCCCCGGCGCGCTCCGTCTCCAGCGCGGCCGCGCGGTCCTGCAACGAGGCCTTGTCGAGCGCGGCGAAGGGCGTGGCCGCGGCCAGCCGCCGCTCGAGGGACGCGATGCGCGCCTCGATGCGCGCGCGCTCGCCCGCGAAGGCCTCAGGATCGCCCTCCGCGCGCAGCTTGGCCAGGTTGAAGATGACCCAGGGATCGCGGTGGCGGAGGGACGGACGCGAGATCTTGCCGCGGCCCACCTCGAACTCCTCCGGCTTGAGCGCGGCCACGGCCGCGGTCAGGCCCCGCGCCTTGAGCCCTTCGAGGTCGACGACGTCGCTGAGCGGGATCGGGTCCACCACTCCCACGGATCCGTCCTTGAGATGGCAGCTCGCGCAATGCTGATCGAAGCTGACCGGCTCGAAGTCGCGGCGGGGCTGGCTCTTCGTGTGGCAGCTCGCGCAGGTCTGGGCGGCCTGGGTGAGGCCCTGCTCCTTCATCACGTCCTGGATGTGCTTCTGGTGGCCGAACTTCATGCCCGGCGCCTCCGCGGTGGAGGCGAGCAGCACGGCGAACTCCGGATGGCGGCGCAGGCTTCCGAAGTGGCACTTCGCGCACTGGCTGTCCGGCACCGCGCTGATCGACGCGGCCCGTCCCTTGTGCTCGATGTGGCAAGTGGCGCAGGCGAGGTCGGGCGCGGCCGCCGCCTTGCGCGGGTCGCCGCTCCCGAAGAGGACGTGGGCGCTGGCGGCGAGGCGGCCCCCGGAGGCGGGATCGTGACAACGCTGGCACCGCACGTTGGAGACGCCCTGCCCGGTGGTGTGGCACTGCTCGCAGCTCGAGTCGATGCTGCCGTGCGCGCCCGTCACCGTCCCCGGCGAGAGGGTTCCCCGCATGCCGACGAGGTGGCCGCCGATCAGGACCACGGCCACCACCGTCCCCACGATGGCCGAGGGGTAGAGGAACTGCCATTTCTTGCGCAGCGGCGGGTGGTGCTCGGACCGGGTGGGCGTTCCCCAGGTGGGCTTCCTCGGCATCAGTAGAGGATCCAGGCCAGGATGTGCACGACGAGCAGCGCCATCATCAAGGCGGCCGGCGGCACGTGCACGATGAGCCAGCTCCGCAGGATGCCCTGCAGGCTGTAGTGCACGTCGAGGTCCATCTTCTCCATGCGGATGGTCATGAGGTCGTTCACGATCTCCTTCTCCGCGGGATCCACGAAGGAGCTCATGCGCCGGAAGGGCTCGAGCGCGCGCTCGCGCCCGGCCCGCACGTCGAGCAGGTACGACCACGA
>Ga0111539_10000100_pt1 | contig 91427 bp, 91 predicted proteins | sample RhiMethybrSRZTD1_FD_79667 | JGI IMG/M metagenome (GOLD analysis project Ga0111539, IMG submission 79667) | Populus rhizosphere microbial communities from Tennessee, USA - Rhizosphere MetaG P. TD hybrid SRZTD1 (version 2) (version 2) | ecosystem: Host-associated > Plants > Roots > Rhizosphere >...
GAGTCTCGCTGGGGCTGGAGCGACTCGCAGGATAAGTCCCTGGTGACGGCGGAAGAGCTTGCCCGCAATGGCGTCAGGCTCGATGATTCCGACTATCGCACGCATTGGGTATTGGCGACGGTTCTGCGGGCAAAGTCGGATTTCCGCGGCGCACAGGCGGCGTACGAAAGAGCCTATGCCCTCAATCCGAACGATGCCGACTTGGCCGCCGACTTTGGTGCGTTTCACCTTTATTATGGCCAGCCCGACGAAGCGATCCGTCGCATCGAGAGTGCCATGCAACTCAATCCGCTCTATCCGGACTGGTATCTCCGCGTCCTAGGCCTTTGCTACTTCTGCATCGGCGATTACACGAAAACTATCGATGTGGTGCACAGGGCCCGACAACCGCAGCCCGGCTTGCTGCGCCTGCTGACCGCCGCGCACACCATGCTGGATCAAGTGGAACTGGCCGAGGCGGCGCGAGCGGAGATGATCAAGCTGGAGCCTTGGTTCACAATCTCGATCTTGCGCAAGGGGCTTCCCTTCAAGGTTCCCGGAGTGGGAGCGCCATTCTTCGCCGCCTTGCGTAAAGCAGGGCTGCCGGAGTGAAGGTCGATTTGAGAGTTCGAGTTAGCATGATCACCGGCACAAACGGCGCACGGCACTAGAGGACGCATCAGTTCGTGCGGATCGATCCTGGCGCCATGCCTGCTGCACCATGATGTGAGCCTCGGGGGCAGTACCAAAGATATCGCATTACTGTCTTTAGTCTGAATTGCGAACGCGTCTTTGGCGCGCTTAATCTATGCGTTTGGTATTGACCAGGCACTGATCTTTCTGGAGCGGCGCACATTGACCGCCGCGTTGCGAGAGTGGGGCCGATCCTTCGTGATCGCATCACGCAACCCCGGCGCCAGGTCTTCCGATCACTGGTGTCGTTGCCTGGTTCCTCTCTGGTCCCAAATACTGTCCGCGTGATGACCTCATTCGTGGCGAGGGGGATGTCATGGCAAATCTCAACGGCACGTCCGGGGCGGACACGATCACCGGCACCAGCGGCTCCGACCACATTCGCGGTCTCACCGGCAACGACCGGCTGAAAGGCGCGGGTGGCAACGATGTCCTGTTCGGCGGCTTCGGCAACGACAAGAGCGGCTCCGGTGCCGACACGTTGCGAGGCGGCGACGGCAACGATTTCCTGGATGGCGAGGACGGCAACGACCGCCTGCATGGCGGGGACGGCAACGACGTCATCCTTGCCGGCCGGGGCGACGATGTGATCAATGGCGGCGACGGCATGGACCGGGTCAGGGCCGCTGGCACGCTCGATCAATATGCCTTCAGTCTTCTGGCCGGCGGCGTGCTGCAGATGGTGGACGAGGTCGCCGGGCGCGACGGACAAGACACCATGAAGTCGGTCGAGCGCATCGGGTTCAACGACGGCTATGTGCTGCGGCTCACCGGCGGCAACAACAATCCCTATGCCGTCGCCGACACCGCTGCAACGATGGAGGATGCATCGGTTCTGATCGATGTCCTCGCCAACGACTTCGATCCGGACCAGACCATCCTCGGCAAAGCCACCACGCTGTCGCTGGTCTCGGTCGGGGCGACCGCCGAGGGCGGCACGGCCACGATCAGCGCCGGCAAGGTGCGGTATGATCCGGGCGACGCCTTCGACTTTCTCGCCACCGGCGAGACCGCCACCGACAGCTTCGACTACACAATCAGCGACGGCAAGGGCGGCACCTGGACTACCTCGGTAACGGTGACGATCACCGGCACAGGCGGAACCGGACCATCCAGCATCGATCTCTCCACCCTCGACGGCACCACCGGATTCCGGCTGGATGGTGTGGCGATCCTCGACTACAGCGGCCGTTCTGTTTCCTCAGCGGGTGATGTGAACGGCGACGGCTTCGACGATGTGATCATCGGGGCGGCTGACGCCAATCCTGGCGGCAGTTATTCCGGTGCCAGCTACGTGGTGTTCGGCAAGGCGGGGGGCTTCGCTTCGACGCTCGATCTCTCGACGCTCAATGGCGCGAGCGGGTTCCGTCTGGATGGCGCGGGGAACGCAGACCATAGCGGCTACTCTGTCTCTTCGGCCGGCGACGTGAATGGCGATGGGTTCGATGATCTGATCGTCGGGGCGAGTGACGCCTCTCCGGGCGGTACCCTTTCCGGTGCCAGCCATGTGGTGTTCGGCAAGGCCGGGGGCTGGGCCTCGACGCTCGATCTCTCGACCCTCGACGGCGCAACCGGTTTCCGCCTGGATGGCGCGGAAAGCTTTGACCGAACCGGCTCCTCCGTCGACGCCGCCGGGGACGTGAACGGTGACGGTCTCGCCGATCTGATCGTCGGGGCGCCTTACGCCAGCCTTAGGTCCGGAACCAGCTATGTGGTGTTCGGCAAGGCGGCGGGCTGGGCCTCGACGCTCGATCTCTCGACCCTCGATGGCACCGTCGGCTTCCGCCTGGACGGCCCGGCGGGAGGTGACCGGAGTGGCCGGTCTGTCGCCTCGGGGGGAGACGTGAACGGCGACGGCTTCGACGATGTGATCATCGGGGCCCCTGGAGCCGATCCAGCCGGCGCCTATTCCGGCGCCAGCTATGTCCTGTTCGGCAAGGCAGGCGGCTTCCCCTCATCGCTTGATCTATCCACGCTCGACGGCGCGACCGGCTTCCGGCTGGATGGTGTCGATGGCTTCGATCAAAGCGGTATCTCGGTGGCCTCAGCCGGAGATGTGAATGGCGACGGTTTCGACGATCTGATCGTTGGGGCGTATCTCGCCGATTCGGTCGGCAATGCTTCCGGCGCCAGCCATGTGGTTTTCGGCAAGGCTGGGGGCTTTGCCTCGACGCTCGACCTTTCGACTCTCAATGGCACATCCGGTTTCCGCCTGGATGGCGAGGCGAGCCTTGATCGAAGCGGCCGCTCCGTCGCTTCGGCCGGGGACGTGAACGGCGACGGCTTCGATGACCTGATCGTCGGGTCGCCTTATGCGTCACCGGACGGAAGTCCGTCCGGGGCCAGTTACGTGGTGTTCGGCAAGGCGGCGGGCTTTGCCGCGACGCTCGATCTGTCTACCCTTGATGGCACGAACGGATTCCGCCTGGATGGCGTGGCGAGCGGTGACTTTAGCGGTCGCTCCGTCGCCTCGGCCGGCGACGTGAACGGCGACGGCTTCGACGATTTGATCATCGGTGCATTGGGCGCCGACCCAAGCGGCTCTGCTTCCGGCGCCAGCTACGTGGTGTTCGGCGGCAACTTCACCGGTGCGGTGACTCATCTCGGCACCGCCGCCTCGGAGACCCTGACCGGCACCGCCGCTGCCGAGACCTTCGTCGGTGGCCGCGGCAACGATATTTTGGTTGGCGGCGGCGGCAACGATGCCTTCCACGGCGGCGAGGGCAACGACACGATTGTCCTGGCGGAAAGTTCGTTCCGCGGCATCGACGGCGGTCGCGACGTGGATACGATCAGGCTGGCCGGCTCCGGCCTCACTCTGGATCTGACCACGACCCTGCCGGACAAGATCGAGAGCATCGAGCGAATCGACATCACGGGCTCCGGCAACAACAGCTTGAAGCTCAGCGTACTCGACGTGCTCGACCTGTCGGACGAATCCAACAGCCTGCGGGTGGACGGCAATGCAGGCGACGCAGTGATCCGCGGCAACGGCTGGACCCAGGCGGTCACCGGCGGCACCAACGGCAACGGTACGAGCACGATCGACGGTCAGACCTACCAGCATTATGCCTCCGGCCAGGCCGTGCTGCTGGTCGATACCGACATCACGGCGCAGGTCGCATGAAACCTGGTGGCGAAACTTAGGGGGCAAGAGGCGGCGCCTCGGAAGTGGCTGAAAATTGCCTCGGTTTCAAACTCTAAGCACACCGCAGAGTCGGCTTCTGGTACCGAGCCGCCTGACCAGGGCGCGTAACATAACTGGCCGCGGGAGGGTCAATGTGACGCGACCAGAACGAAAGCTGGCAGCTATCCTAGCGGCGGATGTCGGCGAATCGATTTATGATTACACACCTCAGCCCCTATGCAAATTTTCCCGGATGGGACTGAGAAGCGACTGCTTCCGGTCAGTGGTAAATCAGTCGCAGCTCGGAACTGTGAAAGCGCCCACCGCCGTCTTCCAGTTAGATTCAGAGCTCGGGTTATAAAATTCGTTCGTATACCAGAACTGGCAATCGGTCGTGGGATCTACCGTCATAGCGCTGTAGTCACCCCAACGGTTCGAACCGGTCTGGGAACCACGCCCCTTTCGCAGTGTCCTTTCCTCGCCAAAAGTGCCCAGGGCCTCGTTTGGAGCTTCATCCGCATCCCAGGTGCTGGGGATCATCAGCGCCATTTCCGATCCCATGGCGCCGAGCGCGTCTGCTGAGCTCCGGGTCGCGTATCGGATGCTGGGGAACAGCGAGCTGCTAGAGACGGAGTAGCCGAGCGCGATATTGCCCTGCTTGTCCATGGCAATGCTACCCATGAACCGATCGTTGCCATCGTCCAAGTCCAGTGTCCCTTCTTGAAAGAGAGTCCAGCCGCTGCCGGTGTTGCGCAGCTCGAACCAGCGGATCGCGGCGCCGGCCTCGCCCGTTCCACCGCCAACGGTAAAGTTCCCGACCAGCGCCTGGTGAGTGCCGAACCGACGATACGGGAAGCGCCACATTGGCCACTCGCTCACCGCATCGACCTTCTGGCCCGTGTCCATCTGCGGGATACAATCGAAGTTGAAGAAGCCGCAGACCGTGTAGGTGAACGGGGTGACCGGAAAACGTTTGATCCGGTCGAACGTGCCGGTACCCGTGGCAAAGTTCGGGGTCAGACGGAACAGTTCAAGGCGGTCTTGGCCGCCGTGGAACGCATCGTCCTTGAACGTGTAGAACAGCCCGCCACCGCTTGGGAGCCTGGACCCATCAACGTCGGCCGGCATCAGGAAGTTGGTCTCGCCAGTAAACTTGATGAACGAAGCGGTATTATCACCGGCCAGCATCTTTGTGCGGTCGAAGGCGTAGGCGGTGTAGGTCGATTCGTTGCCGGAAACATAGTAGCCGTTGGGCCACACACCTACCTTGAAGTAGTCGGGAAACTCACCGACGTCGAATGTGTACAGATGGTAGGCCCCGAGCGGGTTCGGGGTCGTAGAGACGGCAAAGCACAGATGCTGAGGGAACGCAAATTGACTGAGCAGCCAGCGATTGGCGATCTCGTCGAAGAGGACGATGGGGTCGCCGGCGTTGGCCGCACATAGACCGCTGGGCCAAAGAGATCCGAGGTCGAACGGCTGCTTCAACAACGTACCGGTCTTGTCGAAGATGGCGACCTTGGTTGCGTTGACTATTTGGATGTAGTGTCTCCTCCCAACGTCGCCGTTGGTATCGGGCGGGCTGCATCCGCCACATGCAAATGGATTCCTTACACCGTTGAATCTCAGGTCTAAGGGAGGGCTCGGAGCCAACGCGTTTTGCGAGAGCGCCGCGAGAGGGTCGATCGGCGGATAGGCTCGTGTCCACGTGCCACGCTCGCCGCGGTCGGGCTCGTGGGCGAGCGGGTTGATGCGAGGATGATCCGGAACCACATCCATGCCCAAGGAAGGTAGCACGTCGCTGACTGGAATGCTTAGTTCATAGGCCTCAGCCCGTGCAGTGATCGGGCGCTGGCCGTCCTGGGCGGAGGCCGAGCCGACTAACAACACTGTGGCGAGCAGCACGCCTGGCAACGCTGCTCCAATCGCGAAGCGACAGAAATTGCGCATATCTGAATTCCCTTCGGTTGAAAGAGGCGCGCCTCGGCATCGCCAGCGTGGCGCTGAACGCCTTCGCTGCCTCCGATCCGATGACAAGACTCTCCCGCCGCCAAACAACGCGTCGGCGGGGCGGGTATTTTCTGGATGTTCCGTTATGTTGCTTGGCTACTCCTCCGAAATGAAGAGTGCGCCAACGCTGCTACGACAGCTCTTTCACAAGTGCAGCGCCCACAGCGCTCGAGCTATCTTAAGAACAACCTATAATACCACACTTGAGAGCGTTTTGCATCAGACAAGTGAGTACAGCTCCCTCAGAAGGCACTGCATCATCGACCGCGAAATCTGTGCGGTCGGAATAGAGGGCCCTACAGATTTGCCGGGCTTCAGGGTGCGATGAAGAGCGACAGGACGGATAAGCTGATCCTGTTCGGGTTTGATCTGCTGTGGCTATCCGATGAGTGGCGAACGCATCCAGGCCGTGCAGATACTTGAATGTGCGGATGATGCCGATGTGTTTTCGAAGGCAACCGCACTACTGAGTTCCAAGCCCGAACATCAAAGCATCGGGATATGCATATTCTCGTGAAGCAAGGTATCGTTATCTTTGAATAAGGACACCATCGTCCGTCACCGGTCCTCTTAGTTCTTTCCAGGCTTCACCAGCGGCAACGAGACAGCTGATGCCCTCTGGAGTGGTGACAACGATACTCCAGGTGGATCCATCGGTGGCCGATAGTACCTCAATGAGATTGCTGGCATCGGTAATTCCGAGGCTCTTTGGCGATTCACCGTAGCTCCTTGCCAGATGCGATAGAACTTCCGAGTGTGGACGGCATGAGTCAGGCTCGTCCCCTGCCGATTGCTTTGAGGTAATCGTTAACATCGTGATCGCGATTATCGCCGGCAATACGCATCCCTTCCGGGCAGCGGCGGCGAATAGGTGTCGGAAAGCAGCTGTGGGAAACATTGATGGTCGCCTACATTCTGTCTCACTCACATATTGAGATTGCTGCTTGCTGATCTATATGCCACGGCGAATAGCAGATATCTCGCGCTCAATGAGACTCAGCTATTGAGTTGGTCGATACCTGCATCCGATGTCATGGGGTCTCTTGTTTGACTTTCGTGGACACGCCCACGATGGCACCGGCGGTTCGACGACTGGCACTTTGGGCTCGGCTGCAACGGTCCACCTCGAACCGAATGCCATCTTGTGGCACGATCCCACCTTCACATCACGCCGACTGCCGGCGTGATCTCGATCACGCCGCCCAGCGCAGCAAATTCCGTGTGGAAGCATCGCCCAAGCCGGTCGCGCGGTCTCGTTAAACGTCGCTAAACTAAGTTCTACGTCATTGCGCATGAGGGTCGGGATCCACAGCTCTGTGGTGATGCATTGAGCAAGGCAATGGCCAGCCAATGTCGAGGCGCAACGGGCAATCGGCCGCCGATGACGTTGATTCCATTTCGGTTATGGGGTGGACGGCGCTGCTCGAAGACTTAGGGGACGATGCGGCGGCGCGCCTCGCCGCTCTCATGCAAGCATGATAGGTGAAATCGTCCATGAACATGATCTGCGCTCAGCCGCGTAAAGCGGCGCCCCATTCGCCGGAGGGCACGTCCCAGGCGACGATCACTAGGGCAATCGCTGACTGTGCCGGCCAGGCATTGCTCGCAGAGCTGATGCTCACGCCCAAACTGGAATTGGTGGACCGGCGCAATTACGGCGCCAACCGCGACATGGATCTGCGCACATCCCTGGCGAGCGCCCGCGCCATTGCTCCCTTGTGGCCGCGTTTCGTCGAAATCGGCTATGCGTCGGCGCATATCGCTGCGTGCGCGTCGCTCCCGCTGGTGCGTCCTACCGGCGTGCTGTGCGAACAAGCAATGTTGCGGGCGACGCAAGGAGTCAACACGCACAAAGAAGCCATTTTTTCGCTTGGCCTGCTCTGCTTCGCAGCCGGTCGCCTGTTGGCGCGCGAAACCAGATTAACTCGGGAGCGCATGTGCAGTGAAGTGGCTGGCATCTGTGTCGGATGCGTGAATCGGGAGCTTAATAGCACGCGGGCGGCGCATGCGGCCGGTGAACGGGTCTTCCCACGCGATGGAATGACCGGCGCCAGGGTCGAAGCGGCTTCCGGCTTTATAACGGTGCGCATGGCCGCGCTCCCGGTCTACGATCGCTTGCGCTTGGGCGGCGTCGGCGAGGACGTGGCGCTCCTGCAGGTGCTGTTGTATCTGATCGCGGCCAACGATGACACCAATCTCGGGTCACGCGGCGGTCTCGCCGCCCTGGACCATGTCCGCGCCTACGCCAGACAGCTTCTGCGGGAGGGCGTCGCCCTGGCACCGGATGGCGTGAAGAAGATGGCGGCGTTTGATGATGCACTGGTCGCGCACCATCTTAGCCCTGGCGGGACCGCAGATTTGTTGGGACTTACATGGTTTTTAGCGCAGTTCCCCACAGTGCATGAGGGCGCGGATCGTTCTGGCAGCCCGGCTTTTCGAAGCATGGCCAGCAGCCGCTCGTGATCGTCGTCCCGTGCGAATCGCATCATGAAATGCGGCACGAAGTTTCAGACGCGCAGAACCGACCGCTGTGCAAGGCAGCAGGCGACCGCCACCCGCGCCTCATCCATCCTGTCCAGAGCTGCTGCCGTTGATGCGGCTGCCCTTCGATACGGTCCACGATCCGGTTGATCGTGTTCGCGTCGTAACTGTCGATTGTGCTCTGTCAGGCAATACATCATGCGGGTACGCGAGAAAAAATGTCTAGGCGCCGCCAGGGTGGAAATCTAACCTAGGCATTCTGGCTACCGGTATTGCTCCAGTTGAGGCCATGCGGCGGGCATTCCCGTGATGCATTGGTCGACAACATGGCGTATCATTGTATTGGAGCAGCTTGCTCTTGGCCGCCGGGACAGCACAGCAAGCGCACAAGATCTCGCATCCGATAGTGTTTATGAGATGGCGGTCACGGGCCGCTGCGCCCTCATCATGAAGTCTTGAAAAGCGTGATTGCGGCGCGATGGCGTCGCCAGCTGGGGTGGAGTGGTTGCCGGCCGGGATCGTCTCGTGGGATCGAAGGGCTGCCGCTTGCAGCCCTTGCGCAGCCTTGCTGGGGAGGAGGGGCCCCATGAAAATCGCGCAGAATCGGCGTCGCTTCTTGGCCGGTCTCTCGGCGGCTGGCGTGGCCGGCCTGCTTTTGTCACCACGATCGGCACACGCCGAGCCGCCACCGGAAACAACGACCGTACGTCTGCCACAGTGGGAGGATGATGGCTTCTGCTGGTCGGCCTCTTACGCCGCCGAGGAACTGCTGCACGCGGATGGTTTCACGGATGTCCGCTATGTGCGAGGCACGAGCAATGCCGACAATTCAGATTGGCTGGCACAGGGCGAGACGGATTTCGACATCAACATGCCATCGATGCACATCAAATCCATCGATGCCGGCGTGCCGATCAAGGTGCTCACCGGCTTGCATTCCGGGTGCTTCGAACTGATCGGCAACAACACTGTCCAGACGGTCAAGGATCTCAAGGGCAAGAAGGTAGGACTCTGGTCCCTGGGTTCACACCCGCATTTGCTGGTCTCGCTGATGGTCAACTATGTCGGCCTCGATCCCAAGACCGACATCGAGTGGGTGGAGGCGAGCGACGTCAGCCCGACGGACCTTTTCATCGAGGGCAAGATCGATGCGATCCTCTCTGCCGCGCCCGAGCCGCAGGAACTGCGCGCCAAGAAGATCGGCCACACGATCGTCGACAATGGCGCGGACCGTCCGTGGTCGCAGTATTTCTGTTGCATGATTGCCGGCAACGCCGAGTACGTAAGCAAGTATCCGGTCGCAACCAAACGCATCTTGCGAGCCATCCTCAAGTCCGCCGATCTCTGCGCATCTAATCCGGAGCTGGTTGCGCGACGATTGGTCGAGACCGGCTTCTCCAAACGCTATGAACCGGTCATCCAGACCTTGAACGCGATTCATCACGAGGCATGGCGTGAGTTCGATCCCGCAGACTCGATGCGGTTCTACGCACTACGGATGCAGGAGACCGGCATGATCAAATCGAGCCCTGAGAAGATCATCGCCGATGGGACGGACTGGCATTTTTACAAGGAACTCAAGCGCGAGCTGAAAACATGAAAGTGTGGGCGGCGCCAGTCGTTGTGGCGCTATGGCTTCAGGCCAAGCGGAAAGGAGGCCTTCCATGGGAACCATGCAAACGCGTCGCCGCTTCATTGCCACGGCATCACTGGCCGGCGCTGCGGGCCTTGCGGCTGTCCCGAGACCCTTGCATGCGGAGCTGCCTCCCGAAGTCACCAGCGTCCGCTTTCCAAAGTTCCTGCCGGCAAATTGCGACCCGCCGCTCTACTACGCCGAGGACCTGCTGCGCGCCGAGGGCTTCACCGACGTCGTCTATCGCGAGATCAAGCCCGGCGAGGACAACTCGGTATTGCTGGCCGAGAAAGTGCTCGATTTCAACTGGGATTTTGCGCCGGCCCATATCGTCGCTATCGATGCAGGCCTTCCGGTCAAGATCCTCGGTGGAATGCATTCAGGCTGCCTCGAGCTCATCGCGAACGAGAGCATTCGCAGCGTCGGCGATCTCAAGGGCAAGAAGGTCGGAGTTTATGAAGTGACGTCGCAGCCGCACATCCTGGTGGCCTTGATGGCCGCTTATGTCGGGCTGGACCCGCACCACGACATCGAGTGGGTGGAGAACGCAGAAGAATCTCCGATGCAGCTCTTCATCGACGGCGAGATCGACGCCTTCCTCGCCATCCCGCCGGAGCCGCAGGAGATGCACGCCCGCGGCGTAGGTCACACGATCCTCGCCAGTGCCACCGACCAGCCCTGGTCGCACTATTTCTGCTGCTTCTTGACCACCGGCGCGGACTTCGCCGCCAAGTATCCGGTCGCAACCAAGCGCGTGATGCGGGCTCTGCTGAAGTCCGTCGACCTCTGTGTCTCGCAGCCGGAGCGCGTTGCGAGGGCGATGATCGACCGCAAGTTCGCCAACAACTACGACTTCACATTCCAGGCCATCAGCGAGATTCGCTATGACCGCTGGCGCGACTTCGACCCTGAAGACACGGTTCGTTTCTATGCGCTGCGCCTGCAGGAGACGGGCTTCATCACGTCGAACCCGAACACGGTCATCGCCAACGGCACGGACTGGCGCTTCCTCGACGAGCTGAGGCGCGAGCTGAAGACATGAACCAGTGGGACCGCGCAACAACCGGACAAGAGGCTTCGATGCAGGTCATGCAGAGTCGCCGCCGCTTCCTCGCCACCGTTTCTCTTGCCGGAGCGGCGGGTCTCGTTGGCGCGCCGCGTAGTCTCCATGCGGAGGAGCCACCCCCGGAAACGACGACGATCCGCCTGCCGCGGTGGATCGGTGGGGCCTATTGCTGGGCAGCCGAGTATATCGCGGAAGAACTGCTGCACGCCGAAGGTTTTACCGACGTGCGGTACTTGCAAGTTGATCCCAGCGTGGATCAGTCAGTGTGGATCGCGCGCGGAGAGACAGACTTTAGCATCAACCATCCGCCGCTTCATATCATGTCGATTGATGCTGGAGTGCCGATCAGGATACTCAGCGGCCTGCACTCCGGTTGCCTCGAACTGATCGCCAATGAGAGTGTGCATAGTATCGCCGATCTACGTGGCAAGAGAGTGGGCGTGGACCTTCCCAATTCCACGGCGCACGTGATGCTGACGGTCATGGCAGCTTGGGTCGGCCTTGATCCGGCTACCGACATCGATTGGGTCTTTGAGGTTTACAAGCCGGTAGACAGCTTCATGGAAGGAAAGATCGATGCATTTCTCGGCGCACCGCCTCGTCCACAAGAGCTGCGTGCAAAAAAGGTGGGCCATGTGATCCTCAATACGACAACGGATCGACCATGGTCGCAGCAATTCTGCTGCATGATCTCTGCAACCGCCACATTCGTGACAAACCACCCGGTAGCGACCAAGCGTGCGCTGCGGGCCATACTCAAGGCCGCCGACCTCTGTGCGTCGAACCCCGCGCTGGCGGCAAAGCAGGCGGTCGAGCGCGGCTTTCTTCCCAACTATGACTACGCTTTCCGCACGTTGGGCGACATCCGCTACGATCGGTGGCGCGATTACGATGCGGAGGATTCGCTGCGCTTCTATGCCTTGCGCATGCAAGAGTCAGGTCTCATCAAGTCGACTCCGGAGAAGATCATTGCCGAAGGTACGGACTGGCGCTTCATCACGGAGCTGAAGCGCGAGCTGAAGACATGAGGCGAGAGCCGAGCAGATAGGAGGCCTCCATGTTCAAGTTGAGTCGACGCCACTTTCTTGAAAGCACCGTTGTGGCTGGCGCTGCGGGCCTGCTTGGCGTATCGGGGCCCGCTCATGCTGAGCAGCCGCCTGAAACGCAGACGGTGCGTCTCTCGCGGCTGTTTGACGCCACTTGCGAGGCGGCAAAGAACGTCGCCGCCGATTTGCTGCGCGCCGAAGGCTTCACCGATGTTCGATATGTCGATGCGGAACCGGGTGTCGATACGGCGGTGCAGCTGGCGCGCGGGGATCTGGATTTCGACTACAATTTTCCGCCGGTACACATAGCATCGATCGAGTCCGGCGTACCGGTGAAAGTGCTGACCGGGATGCATTCTGGCTGCCTCGAACTGATCGCGAACGACAAGATCCATAGCGTCGCGGATCTGAAGGGCAGGAAGGTGGGTATCGACAAGTGGACGGGGCACCCGCACGTGCTGGTGACTATCATGGCGGCGAATGTCGGGCTCGATCCCGTCCATGACATCCAGTGGGTGGAAGGTGGCGACATCACGCCCATGCAGCTTTTCATCGACGGAAAGATCGACGCGTTCCTCGGCACTGCGCCCGAACCGCAGCTAATGCGCGCCCGCAAGATGGGCCACCCCATCGTCAACAGCTCTCTCGATCGCCCATGGTCGCAGTACTACTGCTGCATGCTGTCGACCAAGGCGGACTACCTCGACCGGTATCCGGTTGCGACCAAGCGCGTGATGCGGGCTCTGCTCAAGGCCGCCGACCTTTGCGTGTCGGATCCGCGATGGGTTGCACGGCAAATGGTCGATCGTGGCTTCGCGACCGACTACGAGCTCGCGCTCGAGACTCTGAACGAGGCGCGATACGATCGATGGCGCGAATATGACCCAGAGGACACGCTGCGGTTCTTCGCCCTGCGCATGCATGAGGCCGGCTTCATCAAGTCGAGCCCGCAGGCGATCATCGCCAACGGCACGGACTGGCGTTTCCTTGACCAGCTCAAGCGCGAGATGAAGGGCTGAGATCGCAAGACGAGATCCGAACGGAGGGGCATTGCATGGAGTCCCTGCAGACCAGACGCACTTTCCTGAGGTCGGCCACCGGCGTCTCCCTGGCCGGCACCGCCGGCCTCGTCGCCATCGCGCGATCCCTGCATGCCGAACCGGCACCGGAAACCGTCTCAGTCAAGTTCGCGAAGCAGCGCGCAATCTGCATCGCACCGCAATACGCCGCCGAGGCCCTTCTGCATGCCGAAGGGTTTGTCGATGTCCAGTACGTCCCGGTGGAGTCGGGCGCTGCCATATCGCGGGGGATGGCGAGCAACGAGATCGATTTCTCGGTGAATTTCTCGGCGCCTTCGATCACGTCGATTGATTCCGGCGAAGCGGTCACCCTGCTGGCCGGCGTCCATCCCGGCTGCTTCGAGCTGTTCGGCAACGAGACCATCCGCAGCATTACCGATCTCAAGGGCAAAAGGGTCGGGATCGAGAACGTCAATTCCGCCCCTCATCTCTTCATCAGCGTCATCGCAGCCTACTACGGGCTCGACCCCGCCAAGGACATCAACTGGGTGACCACCTTCAACGTGCGACCGATCGATGCCTTCGCGGATAAGAAGATCGATGCTTTCCTTGGATTCCCGCCTGAGCCACAGGAAGCGCATGCGCGCAGTCTCGGCCACGTTGTTGTCAGCAGCGCGTTTGATCACCCCTGGTCGCAATATTTCTGCTGTTTCCTTAAGGCGCGCCGCAACTTTGTCGTAGCCAATCCGATTGCAGCCAAGCGCGTGCTCCGAGCTATCCTGAAGGCCGCAGACTTGTGCGTTGCAAAGCCGAGCGAGGTCGCACAGCAACTGGTCGAAGGCGGATTCGCCGAACGGTATGACTATGCCTTGCAAGCTCTCGGAGACGTTCCGTACCAGAAATGGCGGGACTATGACCCGGAAGACACGGTCCGGTTCTATGCGCTGCGTCTGCACGAGTTGGGCATGATCAAGAAGAGTCCCGAGGAGATCATCGCCGCCGGCACCGACTGGCGCTTCCTCAATGAGGTCAAGCGTGAGTTGAAAAGCTGAACATTCACCGGGGGATAGTAGCGGAGCTTCCCATGCCACGCATCCAGAGCAGAAGACGGTTCCTGGCTACTGCATCACTTGCAGGCGCATCCGTCGTCGGCGCCGTGGGCCTCACCGGTGTACCGCGGACGGCTTATGCAGAGCGGCTTCCGGAGACGAGCACAGTGCGGATTCCGAAGATCCCGGCGGCCTGCGTAGCGCCGCTCTACGTTGCCAAGGACCTGCTGCACGAGGAAGGATTTGCCGATGTTCGGTATGTGCCGTCGAAGATCGTGTCGGTCGGGATGTTGGGGACCGGCGAGGCCGACTTCAGTTTCGAGTCCGCGCTCGATTTCCTGGCGCCGATGGACGCCGGCGAGCCGCTGACGGTGCTTGCCGGGATTCAAAGCGGGTGCTTCGAATTGATCGCCGACGACAGCATTCGCGGCGTTCCCGATCTGAAAGGCAAGAGCGTCGGCGTGTCGGCCGTCGGCGCCTCTGACCACGTGCTCGTGAGCATGATGGCGGCGTATGTCGGGCTCGATCCCGTCGCTGACATAACCTGGGTGGCCGACCCATCGGTGCCGCAGGCCGATCTGTTCCGCGCCGGCAAGATCAACGCTTTCCTGGGTTTCCCGCCGGATCCGCAACAGCCTTGCGTGCGAAATCTCGGGCACGTTGTCGTCAATACGTCCCACGACCCGCCCTGGTCGCAATACTTCTGCTGCATGCTCACTGCGAATGCGGCCTTCGTGCGCGACAACCCGGTCGCAACCAAACGTGCCCTGCGCGCGTTCCTACGGGCCGCTGACCTCTGCCACAAGCGGCCGGAATGGGCGGCGCAGCGGATGGTCCAGGAAGGGTTCTCGTACGAATGCGCCTTGCAGACCTTAAAAGACGTTCGGTACGACCTATGGCGAGAATACGACCCCGAGGACACCGTTCGATTCTTTGCGCTTCGGATGCACGAGCTGGGGATGATCGACGCAACTCCCCACGAGATCGTGTCGAAGTTCACGGATTGGCGCTTCATCGAGGAAGTGAAGCGGGAACTGAAGGGCTAATCCCATGCTGCGCTCCATCATCCTCGCGCTTGGTGTCCTGGTATGGTCGCTTGCGTGGCACACTCACCCGGCTTCCGCACATGGCACAGGCGAAAACGAGCGCCTGCCGACGGTAGGCCCGGCGCCGGACTTCTCGCTGACCTCCCAGGACGGCGCGCCGGTGTCGCTCGGCGACTTTCGCGGCCAGGTCCTGGCTGTGACCTTCATCTTCACGTCCTGCGCCGACGCCTGTCCTCTGCTCACTGCGAAAATGGCCCAGGTGCAGGACGCGCTGGGAGCGGACTTCGGCACGAAGATTTCCTTCATCTCCATCACCGTCGACCCGGAACACGACACGCCCGCCGTGTTGAAGGAGTACGCGCGCAACTTTGGTGTCGATTTCAAGGGTTGGGCATTCCTCACCGGCACAGTAGAGGCGATCGACGACGTGACCGATCGCTACGGCGTGTTCGCGAGTCAGGCCGCGGCCAGCGACATCGACCACACGTTCCTGACGTCGCTCATCGATCAGGGGGGCAATATCAGGGTCCAGTATCTCGGCGTGCGCTTCGATCCGGAGGAGTTCCGGCGTGACCTCCTTAGCCTCGCGGCCGAAACCCGCTAGCCTCCGCAACCTTGCCGTCGGCCTGGTCGCTCGCGCGCCGGCGAGCGTTCAGACCAAGCTGCTGGTCGCATTCCTCACCATCGTCGGCCTGTTGATCGCGCTGGGTGGCGCGGGATTGATCGCTCTCAGCGGCATCAACGACCGGACCGACGAGCTCATCCGGCTGCAACGCAAGATCGCCGCCTATCGCCAGGTACAGCACGACACGACCGGCCAGCTCTATGGTATCTCGACCGCGTTGCTGTTTGCCGATGAAAGGATGCTCGATGCAGCGCTGCGGCAGCTCAATCAGTTCGGCTACGATCTCGACCGCTTGGAATACGTTGCCAAGGACGAAGCGACCCTGCTCGGCGAGGTCCGGCAGGAATATGGCCGTTTCATCGATGTGGTCACCCACGTCGTCGATCTCATCCGCAGCGGGCACGTGGCGGAGGCGCGCAAGATGCAGCTTGAACAGGCCGGACCGCTCGCCGACCGGCTCGAGCGCCTGACCAACCAGCTCGTGAACCTTGCCGAATCGGACATGGTTTCCGCCATCGACGCGACCGAGCGGACTTATCGCAACTCCCGCATCATCGTCAGCGCCTTTGCGGTCGGCAGCATTCTGCTCGCGCTCGGCCTAGGCTACATCATATCCTGGTCCCTGCTGGGGCCGGTGACAGAGATCGGCGCCAGGCTGCGACAGATCGCGGCCGGCGACTTCACCCAGCGCGTCCGCATCGCCAACCGCGACGAGCTCAGCGCTCTTGCGGATGACCTGAACCGCACCACTAAGAAGCTGGGAAAACTCTACCGGCAGCTCGAGGAAGCGAGCCGGCACAAGTCGGAGTTCCTGGCCAATACCAGCCACGAGTTACGCACGCCGCTCAACGCCATCCTCGGCTACACGGAGCTCATCCAGGACGGCATCTACGGCGAAGTCCCGCCCAAGATCGGCGAAGTCCTCGAACGGGTCCAGAGCAACGGCCGCCACCTGCTCGGCCTGATCAACGACGTGCTTGATCTGTCCAAGATCGAGGCCGGCCAACTCACTCTGACGATCTCCGACTATTCGATGCGGGAGGTGGTGCAGACTGTGGCCGCCGCGACGGAATCCCTGGCGGCTGAGAAGAACCTTCTGCTGAAGACCGAGATCTCGGACAATCTGCCCGCAGCCAAGGGCGACGAGCGGCGGATAACGCAGGCGCTGCTCAATCTCGTGGGAAATGCCATCAAGTTCACGGAGGCCGGCGAAGTGGCGCTGAAGGCATCGGCGCAGGATGGCGCTTTCCAACTTGCCGTTGCCGATACCGGGCCCGGCATCGCTGCCAAGGATCAGGAGCGCATCTTCGAGGAATTCCAGCAGGTCGACAGCTCCAGCACGCGCCGCAAGGGGGGCACAGGCCTTGGTCTCGCGATCTCGAAGAAGATCGTCGAGATGCATGGCGGCCGCATCTGGGTGGAGTCGGAATTGGGCCGCGGATCGACCTTCCTATTCACCCTGCCGGTGCGGGTCGAAATGCCGGTCGCCAATCGGGAGAAGCCAGCATGAGCAAGCGCATCCTTGTCGTCGAGGACCAGGAAGACAATCGCCGGATCGTGCGTGACCTGCTCAACAGCGCCGGGTTCGAGCTGATCGAAGCCGTGACCGGCGAAGAGGGCGTCCAGCTCGCCGAAGAAAATGTCCCCGACGTCATCCTGATGGACATCCAGATGCCCGTGCTCGACGGCTACGAAGCCACGCGGCGGATCAAGGCCTCGGCAAAATGTCGGCACATTCCGATCATCGTGATCACCTCCTACGCGCTCAGCGGCGATGCGGCCAAGGCGATGGCAGCGGGCGCCGATGCCTATGTCGCAAAACCTTTCAGCCCCCGCGAACTCTTGGCGAAGATTCGCCAGTTCACGTCTTAGGCGCGGCCAGGGAGAACGCCATGAGATCGCCGCCGCGCATCCTGATTGCCGATGACAACCCGGCAAATGTCGACATCCTCCATACCAGGCTCGGTGCGCAAGGCTACGAAATCGTCACGGCGGGCGACGGGGAAGAAGCGCTCAACGCTGCCCGCCAGCACTTGCCCGACCTTGTTCTGCTCGACGTGATGATGCCGAAGCGGGATGGCTTTGAGGTCTGTCGCCTGCTGAAGGCGGACCAGGCCCTGCCCTTCATGCCAATCATTCTGGTCACCGCCAAGGGCGATTCGCGGGACATTGTTGCCGGCCTCGAATGTGGCGGCGATGAATATCTCACGAAGCCGGTGGACCACGCCGCTCTGACGGCGCGCGTCAAATCCATCCTCCGCATCAAGGCGTTGCACGACACAGTGCAGGAGCAAGCCGCGCACCTCCGCGCGCAAACCGCTGCGCTCAGCGAATGGAACCGGACGCTCGAGCAGCGCGTGGCGGAGCAGGTCTCGGAGATCGAGCGGGTGAGCCGACTGAAGCGATTCCTGGCGCCGCAGGTGGCGGAATCGATCGTCTCCGCCGGCGACGAACCGTTGCTCAAGAGCCACCGGCGCGATGTCGCAATCGTATTCTGCGATCTGCGCGGCTTTACGGCGCTCGCCGAAAAGGCCGAGCCTGAAGAGGTGATGGAAGTGTTGCGCGAGTATCATGCCGCGCTCGGGGAGATCATTCATCGCTTCGAAGGAACCCTGGAGCGGTTCTTAGGCGATGGATTGATGGTCTTGTTCAATGATCCCATTCCTTGCCCGGACCCGGCGAGGCGCGCGGTCAAGATGGCCGTTGCCATGCGCGACTGCGTGACGAGCCTGACCAAGCGATGGCGACTGCATGGCCACGAACTGGGCTTTGGCGTCGGTATCGCCCAGGGCTACGCCACGCTGGGCAGGATCGGCTTCGAGGGGCGCTTCGACTACGCCGCCATCGGCACGGTTGCAAACCTGGCCTCCCGCCTGTGCTCCGAGGCCAAGGCCGGCCAGATCCTGGTGAGTCAGCGGATCCTCGCCGCTGTTGAGGACGTCGTGGAAGCCGAGCCCCTGGGCGAGGTCTCGCTTAAAGGCCTCACGCAGATCGTGCACGTCCACGACGTCCTCCGGCTGAGGGACGCAGATTTGTCAGCCTGACAAGCCGGGCTCGAAGCCACTTTCGCGACCGTGGTCGCGCATTCTCGATAGAGCTAAGACCAATCGAAGGGATGTATCTCTGGACGCAGAGATCCGCCGGCGTGTGTTCTGGACCCTTAGCCCCTGGATCACTTCTCGCCGGCTGCCCAACTAGATCAAAGAATTGCGACGGACATATGGCGAAAGTTGGTGAACAGGCGAAAGCTAACACCCTCGCATCAGGTCCTTACCAGGACCCCACCGAGCCCGCCTCTGGCGATCCGCTCGGTCGGGGCTTTTTATTGCCCAGGACACAACTCACGGTCGTGCATCTGCGAACGGCGACGGCGATGCACAAGAAAGGGGAGTTCTCGGACATCGCCGGCATCGAGACGGATGCCCTTTGCTCCATGTACGCGCAGGTCTATTAAGGTCGCCGGAAACGTTTCGATGAACGATGAGCGTCCATGAGCCTCCTGCACACCCCCCCGCCCAACTCTTTCAGCCGGCCCAGGCATCAGGGTCGGAACTATCTCAAGGTGCTGGCGCAACTGCATGCGCTGAAGCGCCCGCAAAGCTATCTGGAAGTCGGGACGGCGCGCGGCATCACCCTGGCGATCGCGCGTTGCGCCAGCATCGCGATCGACCCCAGATTCCGCCTCGATCGCGACGTGCGCAGCGGCAAGCCGGCCTGCCACCTGTTCGAGATGACCAGCGATGCGTTCTTCGCCGCCGAGGATCCCAGCGCCCTGTTCGGCCGTCCGATCGATCTCGCCTTCATCGACGGCATGCATCATTACGAGTTTGCATTGCGCGACTTCATGAATATCGAGGCGCATTGCCGGCCGGACTCCCTGATCGCGCTGCATGACTGCCTACCGGTCGATTCCCACATGGCGCGGCGCGAGGCCCATGATCGCTCCGCCGCGGCCCGGTCCGCCTATCCCAACGCATGGGCCGGCGACACATGGAAGGCGCTCTGGATCCTCCAGCATTACCGGCCCGACCTCAGCATCTTCGCGTTCGACGCGACACCGACCGGCCTCATCGTGGTCACACGCCTCGATCCCGCCTCTTCGGTGCTCAAGCTGCGATACGAGGAGGCCATCCGCGCCGCCGACCAGATTGATCCCGTCCGGTTCTATGACGGCCTCGACATCATCCCGACATCGGCGATCCGCCGGCCGTCCTGGATCTCGTCGCTGATCAAGCGCCAACCCTTCGATTTCGGCCGTTATGTGGCGTTGGATAAGCGAAGCTGAAATTTTGCGGTGGCGCGGAATCCGACCATATTGCTAAGAGTGCAGCCTGCGATTTCTGCCTGACGGTTGCCGGGGGGGGGCCGCCACCAACGTGGTTTTTTCTTCGCCGTATTTCGTATTCCTGTTCCTGCCCGCCGCGCTCGCGATCGTGCTCCTGGCACGGCGCTGGGCGTTCCTGCCGGCGATTTTCCTGGTCAGCCTCGCCTTCTATTACTGGTCCGCGGGGCCGCGCACGCTCATCCTGCTCGGCATCGTGATCGTCAACTATGGCGGCGCGCTCTGGCTGGCGCGCTCGCCGCGCATCGCTTTGCCGGTCCTGATCCTGGTCAATCTCGCAACCCTGTTCTGGTTCAAATATGCCGACTTCGTCGCCCAGAACCTCGATCTGCTGCTGGGCACCGAGTGGGGCGATCGGACCTCTCGCATCGCCTTGCCGGCCGGCATTTCCTTCTTCATCTTTCAGGCCATCTCCTATCTGATGGATGTCCGCCGGGGCGAGATCCGCGCCGAGAGGAACTTCGCGCGCTATGCCGCCTATCAAAGCTTCTTTCCGCACCTGATCGCGGGCCCTATCGTCCGGTTCCGCGACGTCGTCGATGACTTCATCCGGCCGCGTCTGTCGGTGGACAATTTCGCCGCCGGCGTCACGCGGTTCGCCCATGGGCTCTTCAAGAAGGTGGTGATCGCGGACAACATCGCCCCGGTCGCCGATTCGGTGTTCGGCCTGCCGGCGGGCGAGGTGGATTTCGCCAGCGGCTGGATCGGCGCCATCGCCTACGCGTTGCAGATCTATTTCGACTTCTCCGGCTATTCCGACATGGCGATCGGGATGGCGATGATGTTCGGCATCCGGTTCACCGAGAATTTTCATCGACCATATGCCAGCCGGTCGATCACCGAGTTCTGGCGCCGCTGGCACGTGACGCTGAGCTCCTGGTTCCGCGACTATCTTTATATCCCGCTCGGCGGCAATCGCGGGGGTACCTGGGCGACCTACCGCAACCTGCTGCTGGTGTTCGCCGCGACCGGCCTGTGGCACGGCGCGGCCTGGACCTTCCTGTGCTGGGGGCTCTATCACGGCGCGTTCCTGGTGGCGGAGCGGCTGCTGTTCCGCTCGCCGCTGCAGGCGCTGCAATCCGGCGCGCTGCGCTATCTCTATTGCCTGCCGGTGGTCATCTTCGGCTGGGTGCTGTTCCGCGCCGACACGTTCTCACACGCGGTCGGCCAGTGGGCCGCCATGCTGTGGCCGTTCGAGCGCGTTTCCTTCGAGATGTTGTCGGCGAACACCGCCATTACGCCCTATTCCGCCGCGGCGCTGGCAGTAGGCGCGGTGATCTTCTTCCTGCCTGGTGACCTGTCGTTCGGACGCAGGCTCATGGAAGGCCGCTCGCGGCCGTCGCTCGATCTGGCCTATACAACCGTCGCGCTGGCGTTCGCGGGAACCTTGGTGCTGACGGGCCGCTACAGCCCCTTCCTCTATTTCCAGTTCTGAAGGCGCCCCGATGCGCCTCGCGTGGATCAAGATCGCGCTGTTCTTCCTGGTGCTGCTTGCGCCGGTGGTCAGCCTCGCCTGTCTCGGGACCGTCGGCAATTACGGTCAGCAGACTCATCCGGATTACCCGCGCGCCGACCAGCTGCTGCGCGGCAAGAAGGGAAGGTGGGATCAGCTGGGCGAAGCCATTCTGCACCGCTCTCCGGCAGAGAAACTGGCGATCCGCGTGCGCAGCTGGATGAGCTATCGCGTCGTGGGCTTTGTCGACACCGAGAAGGTCGTCTCGGGGGAAGGCGACTGGCTGTTCTTTCGCCTCGAGTTCGGCGGTGGACGTTGCCTCGACGAAGCGGAGGTCGCAGCCTCGCTTCGGCGCCTTGCCGTGCTCAGCGATATCGGCCGCGCTGCCGGTATCGACATGTTCATCGCGATGTCGCCGGACAAATCGACGATCTATCCGGAAAAGCTCAATCGCTCGGTGCGCGGCTACTGGCGCTGCCGGACCGAGAGTGTCGCGGCCGTTCGGCGCCTCATGAAGCTGTGGGCCCCGATGCTGATCGACCATGCGGAGGCCTTGCTGGCGGAAAAGGCGCGCCATCCCGATGTGGCCCTGTATTTTACCACCGACACGCACTGGTCGCCCTATGGCGCAGCCGTCGGTCTGCGCCACCTGCTGACGCAGGTCTTTCCGGGCGAAGCGATTCCATCGCCGCGCCTGTCCGGCGAGACAGTCGCGCGCCCGACCGATCTGGGGCTGATGTTGCTCTCGTCGTCGCAGGAGGAATTCGCGACCCTCGATCCGGCGCGCGAAACGGCGCTGAAGGTGCTAAACCGCGACCCGGCCGGCTATCGGACCATCGTCATCGGGGATTCCTTCTATGCCGCGATGAAGCCCGCGTTCAAAGAGATCTTTCCCAACGGCAACATGATCGAGGTGAGATCCGATGATACCGGTGTCGGCCCGGAGGTCGCCACCGCCGATCGCCTGATCCTCAGCCGGGTCGAACGGTCGTTGGTACGGTCCGACGTCTTCGGCCTGCTGAAGTGGGATCAAGAAATCCCGCTGGCCGTGCTCGCGCGGAATGCGGCGCGTGCGAAGGATTGCGCGGGATTTGCCGGCCCCGCAAGGAGCACTTCCGACGGAAGCTCGATCATCGATGTCCCCGCCGGCTCCGCCGGGCGGATGCCCTGTCTTCGCCTGACGCTGGCGGCACGGAAGCCGGGCATCCTTGTAATTGCCCTGCCCAATCCCGCCTCGGGCGCCTTTGAGCCAGGACGCGAATTCCGATACCGGATCACGCCGGACCATCCCGTCATAAACCTGGTCCTGCCGGACTATGTCGCCGGCGCGCACATTCGCCTCCAGGTCGAGGGCGGGAATCCGATCGAGATGCGCACGATCGAGATGGGCGAGATCGACCGCCCGGCGGGCCTCCGAACCGCGCAGACCCGGCCCCAGCCTTGAGGGCGGCCATGCGCATCGCGCACCTTAAGATTGCCCTGTTCGTGCTGGTTCTGGTGGCGCCGGTCGCGGTTCTGCTCCTGTACGGCGCGGTCGAGAGCTATGGCCGCGAACATCCGGAGTTTCCCGCGATCGACAAGATGCTGCGCGGCAAGAAGGGCCGGATGGATCAGTTCGGCGATGCCGTGCTGCAGCGCTCGGAGCTGACGAAGCTGGCGATCGAATTTCGGGGTTGGGTGGCCTATCGCCTCGTCGGCTTTGTCGACACGACGCAGATCGTATCCGGCGAAGATGGCTGGCTGTTCTATCGGCCGGAATTCACCGATGCACGTTGCATTGACGAGGCCAGCGCCGCGGCCGCCTTGCGCCGGCTCGCGGTGCTCGTCGATATGGGCCGCGCCGCCGGGATCGACCTCTTCGTCTCGATTGCGCCGGACAAGTCGACCATCTATCCGGAAATGCTCAACCAGCGAATGCGCGGCTACTGGAGATGCCGCGAGCAGAACATCGCCACGCTGCGCCGCCTGATGAAGCGGTGGATGCCGGAGATGATCGACCATGCCGAGGCGCTGCGAGCGGAGAAGGCGGCACATCCGGAGCGGCCGCTCTACTACTTCGGCGACACCCACTGGTCGCCCTATGGCGCCGCCATCGCCTTGCGCCAGCTCCTGGTGGCTGTCTTCCCGGACAGGCCCATCGCCGCGCCGCAACCGACCGGCGAGACGCGGGGACACAGGGCCGATCTCTCCAAGATGCTGCTGCTTGCGTTGGAAGAGCAGGTTGCCACGCTTGATCCGGCGATCGAGAATGACCTTGCAACGCTGAATCGCGATCCCGACGGCTACCGCACGGTGATCGCCCATGACTCGTTCTACGCCATGCTCATGCCGCAACTTCGCGCGGTCTTCCCTGACGTGCGGACGTTTCATTTTGTGCAGGATTCGGGGGAGCTTGGTCCCCCGACCCTGTCGGCCAACCGCCTGATCATCAACGTGCTCGAACAGACGCTGCTTCCCCGCATTCTCGACAGCCACCTCAACTGGAACACGCCGATGATGATGGCGATCATCAAGCGCAGCACGATCGCCGCCAAGGCGTGCAGGAATTTCACCGCTGCCGGCGCGGGCAGCCGCTTGGGCGGCGAGGATTCCCCCGTATCGATCGACCTTCCCGCCGCGCAGCCGGCGCGCCTGCCGTGCCTGCGCCTGACATTGGCCAAGCCGGTAGCCAGTCTGCTCGAGGTCATGCTGCCCGACCCGCAGGACGGCGCATTCGAGCCCGGCCATGGGTTCCTGTATCGGCTCGCCGCGGACAAGCGCGTCGTCAGCTTTGTGCTGCCCGCCTATGTCGCCGGTGGCGGCATCCGCCTCGCTCTCAGCGCGGCCGCGCGCCCGATCGCGTTGCAGGCGATCGAGATCGGCGACGTGGACTGGGCGGATATCGAGACCGCCGACCGCTGACTCCTCCCGCCTTAACTTTGCCGCCATCTGCCTGTAAACTCCCCGGCGAAGTGCTGGCGCGATGGCCTTTGTCGGGGAAATCCTGAGACGTATCAAGGGCTTGACGCTGCCGGCTGGGAGTTAAAGTGCTGGATCGAATCCCCGCCGACGGGGCTGAGGCGCAGATGCGAACACGCGCCGCCAGGCCCGGGCAAGTCATGGCGGCCCTTGATCTGGGAACCAACAATTGCCGCCTCCTGATCGCGCGGCAGGGGAGTTCCGGGTTCCAGGTCATCGATGCCTTTTCGCGCATCGTCCGCCTGGGCGAGGGCGTGTCGCAGAGTGGCGCCTTGTCGGTCGCCGCCATGGACCGCACCATCGAAGCCCTCAAGGTCTGCTCCGGCAAGATGCAGCGCCGCGGCGTTTCGCTGATGCGCTCGGTCGCGACCGAGGCCTGCCGGCGCGCCGCCAACGGCCTTGAGTTCCTGGAGCGCACGCGCGCCGAGACCGGCGTCAATCTCGAGATCATCACCACGGCGGAGGAGGCGAAGCTGGCTTTCTCCGGCTGCATGCCGCTGCTGGACCGCGCGCGACCCTTCGCCATCGTGTTCGATATCGGCGGCGGCTCGACCGAGCTTGGCTGGCTCCAGCTCGAGCCCGGGCATCACCCGCGCATCATCGCCTGGCATTCCATGCCGCTGGGCGTCGTGACCCTGACCGAGCGTTTCGGCGCCGAAGCCGCGCCAAACGAAAGCCCGGCCGAGTTCTACGAGCGCATGGTGGAGGAGGTGCAGGACACGCTCGCGCCCTTTGCCCAGGCGATCGGCGCGCACCGGCTGATCGCGCGCAGCCAGGTGCAGCTGCTCGGCACCTCCGGCACCGTCACCACGTTGGCCGGCATCCGCATGGAACTGCCGCGCTACGATCGCTCGGTGGTCGACGGCTCGTTCCTGGAATTCGGCGATGTCGAGCGCATCAGCCTGCGCCTGTCGGAGCAGAACTGCGGCGAGCGTGCGACCAACCCCTGCATCGGGACTGAGCGTGCCGATCTCGTCGTGTCCGGTTGCGCGATCCTCTCCGCCATCTGCCGGCAATGGCCGATCGGGCGCCTGCGCGTCGCCGATCGCGGCGTGCGTGAAGGTATTCTCATGAGCCTGATGACCGGAACCGCGCCGGACAGCGTCTATCGGCGCGGCCTCAACGGAACGCATCCATGAGCCAGCGGCGCAGCAGCGGGCGCGGCGGGCCGCGGGGCGGCGGCGGGCACGAGCGCAACGTGTCGCGGCCGAGCGGCCGCGGCCTCACCGTGCGGGTGAAAAGCGCCAACAAGCGCACTGTCTCCTCGGCGCGCTGGCTGGAGCGGCAGCTCAACGATCCTTACGTGGCCGAAGCCAAGAAGCAGGGCTATCGCTCGCGCGCGGCGTTCAAGCTGCTGCAGCTCGACGACAAGTTCCATTTCCTCAAGACCGGCGCGCGCGTGGTGGATCTGGGTGCCGCGCCCGGCGGCTGGTGCCAGGTGGCGGTGGACCGGATCGGCGAACGCGGCACGGTGATCGGCATCGACCTGCTGCCGATCGACGCCATCCCCGGCGCCGACCTCATCCAGATGGATTTCATGAGCGACGAGGCGCCCGACGAATTGAAGCGGCGCCTGAACGGCCTTGCCGATGTGGTGCTGAGCGACATGGCCGCCTCGTCCACCGGCCATGCCCAGACCGACCATATCAAGATCATGCTGCTGGCTGAAACCGCTTATGCCTTTGCCAAGGATGTCCTGGCGCCGAACGGGGTCTTCATCGCCAAGGTGCTGCAGGGCGGCGCGACCGGCGAGCTGCTGAAGCTGCTGAAGCGTGATTTTGCCGAAGTGAAACATGTGAAACCACCAGCGAGCCGCAGCGATTCGGCGGAGATCTATGTGGTGGCCTTGGGCTTTCGCGGCTGAATTTCCTCGAGAATCCGCCTGCATTCCGCGCATAGCGGCCCCGACGCAATGAACGCCCGAATCACCTTGTTAGAGGGCGCTTCCTGTGTATGATGGCGCGCCAACTCAAGCCGGCCCCAGATCGCATTTGCGGGCCGCCCCAGACCTAAGAGGGTTGGCATGCAAATCCGCGACGCTTTCACATTCGACGACGTGCTCCTGGAGCCCGGCGCCTCATCGGTGCTTCCGGCCCAGGCCGACACCAAGACCCGCCTCACCAAGCGCATCGGCCTCAACATCCCCCTGATGTCCTCCGCCATGGACACGGTGACGGAAGCGCGCATGGCGATTTGCATGGCTCAGCATGGCGGCATGGGCGTCATTCACAAGAATCTCGACATCGCGCGCCAGGCCGAGGAAGTGCGCAAGGTGAAGCGCTTCGAAAGCGGCATGGTGGTGAACCCGCTCACCATCCATCCCGAAGCGACCTTGGCCGACGCGCTCGCCCTCATGAAACGGCACGAGATCTCCGGCATCCCGGTGGTGGAGAAGGGCAGCGGCAAGCTGGCCGGCATCCTGACCAACCGTGATGTGCGCTTCGCGACCAAGATGGGAGAGAAAGTCGCCAGCCTGATGACCAAGGACAAGCTGGTGACGGCCAAGCCCGGCATCGGCCATGACGAAGCGCGGCAGCTGCTGCATCAATATCGCATCGAGAAGCTGCTGGTGGTGGACGATGCCTATCGCTGCATCGGCCTCATCACCGTCAAGGACATGGAAAAGGCCCAGGCCTTCCCGCACGCCTGCAAGGACGAGAATGGCCGCCTGCGCGTCGCCGCGGCGACCGGCGTCGGCGAAGATGGGCTGAGGCGCGCGGAAGCGCTGCTCGAGGCCGGCGTCGATGTCGTCGTGATCGACACCGCCCATGGCCATTCCAAGGGTGTGCTTGCTGCGATCGATGCCGTGAAGCGGCTCTCCAACGATTGCCAGGTCGTCGCCGGCAACATCGCGACCGGCGACGGGGCGCAGGCCTTGATCGATGCCGGCGCCGACGCGGTCAAGGTCGGCATCGGGCCGGGGTCGATCTGCACCACGCGCGTGGTCGCCGGCGTCGGCGTGCCGCAATTGACCGCGGTGGTGGATGCGGTGGAGCGTGCCCATCGCGCCGGCGTGCCGGTGATCGCCGATGGCGGCATCAAATATTCCGGCGACCTCGCCAAGGCGATCGCGGCCGGCGCGGATATCGTGATGGCGGGCTCGCTGCTGGCCGGCACCGACGAAAGCCCGGGCGAAGTCTTCCTCTATAACGGCCGCTCCTACAAATCCTATCGCGGCATGGGATCCCTGGGCGCGATGGCGCGCGGCTCGGCCGACCGCTATTTCCAGGAAGAGGTCGGCGACCAGTTGAAGCTGGTGCCCGAAGGCATCGAAGGCCGTGTGCCCTACAAGGGCCCAGCCGGCACCGTGATCTATCAGCTGGTCGGCGGCCTGCGCTCGGCCATGGGCTATACCGGCAACGCGACGATCCCGGACATGCAGACCAAGTGCAAGTTCGTGCGCATCACCAATGCGGGCTTGAAGGAAAGCCACGTCCACGACGTCCAGATCACCCGCGAAGCGCCGAACTACCGGCAGAATATGTAACTGCGATGCGGCTCGTGACTCCAACTCTCCTCCGCGATGGGGGAGGGAATGCGCCTTCTTTTTCCCCCGTGCTCGGTGAGCCTCTTCCCCCCTTGTGGGGGAAGGTTGGGATGGGGGGTGCCGCCGCACCATCGTCGGCGAGAATGCTTGGAAATGCTCGGCGCGGCAGCACGCGCTTCTTGGTGCGCTCTGACCAACGCTCGTGCGGCGTCACCCCCCATCCAGCTACGCCTAGGTTCGCTTCGCTCACCAAGGCTCCACATCCTTCCCCCACAAGGGGGGAAGAGGCGTCTCCAGCGAGGTTTCATTCTGGAAGGGGCGCGTCATGACCCCCGGTGCGCGCTTGCAAGCGGCTATCGACCTGCTGCACGCGATCCACGCCGGCACCTCGCCTGCCGATCGCGCGACGGCGGCGTTCTTCCGTAATCGCCGCTATATCGGCGCCAAGGACCGGCGCGAAGTGCTGGACCGCGCTTACGCCGTGCTGCGCCGGCGCGCCGCACTCGATTGGTGGATCTGGAAAAGCGGCCAGGCACCGCAGGACCGCGACCGCGCGCGGCTGATCGCATCGCTCGCCTTGCTCGACGGCTGGACCGCCGATCGCATCGCCGGCTCGTTCGACGGAATCGACTATCACCCGCCCAAGCTCGACGAAGCGGAGCGCCGGCTGACGAAGACCGTGGCCGGCAAGGCGATCGAGAACGGCGAGCAGCCCGCCGACGTGCGCGGCGAATATCCCGACTGGATCGCGCCTTTGCTCACGAAGCGCTTCGGCGCGCGCATGGATGCGGAGATGCGCGCCGCCATCACGGCGGCCTCGACCGATCTGCGCGTCAACACCATCAAGGCGACGCGCGAGGAGGCGATCGCCGCGATGAAGGCGGAGGGCATAACCGCCGCGCCGACCGCGCTGTCGCCGGTCGGCTTGCGCGTGCATGGCCGCCCGCCGCTCGCCACCCTCCAATGCTTCAAGGATGGCCTGATCGAAGTGCAGGACGAAGGCTCGCAGCTGGTCGCGCTGCTGACGGATGCGCGCCCCGGCATGCGGGTGGCCGATTTCTGCGCCGGCGCGGGCGGCAAGACTCTCGCCATCGCGGCGCAGATGAAAAACAAGGGCAAGATCGTCGCCTGCGACGTGCTGGAGGGCCGCATCGACCGCGCCGCCGTGCGCTTCAACCGCGCCGGCGTCCACAATGTCGAGCGCAAGGCGCTCACCAGCGAGCGCGACCAGTGGGTGAAGCGTCACGCCGGCACCTTCGACCGCGTGCTGGTCGATGCGCCCTGCACCGGCACCGGCACCTGGCGTCGCAACCCCGACGCCAAGTGGAAGCTGGCGCCCGAGGATCTCGCTGAGCTGGAGCAGGTCCAGCGCAACATCCTCGACAGCGCCTGGCGCCTGGTGAAGCCGGGCGGACGCCTGATCTACGCCACCTGCTCATTGCTGGCGGAGGAGAACGAGGCGCAGGTGGATGCGTTCCTGGAAGCGCACGCGGATTTCAAGCTGGTGCCGATCGCAGACGTGTGGCGCGAGGTGATCGGCACCGACTTTCCCAAGCTGAGTGCACGCCCTCGCAACCACTCTACCGTCATCCCGGCCTCCGAGCCGGGATCCATCGATGGAGCGGAGCTCGCTACCGCCGTGGACCCCGGCTCGGAGGCCGGGGTGACGAGTGGGGATGGGGCCGGCAGTGGAGCGTTGTCCGCAACGCTCTCCCTCACCCCCGCGCAGCATGGCACCGACGGCTTCTTCGCCGCGATCCTCGAGCGCGTGAAGGTGCCGAAATGACCTTCACCATCCGCACCGCAACTGCTTCCGACGCCCGCGCCATCGCGGAGATCCACTATGCCGGCTGGCAGGTCGCCTATGCCGGCGTCGTCTCCGACGCGCAGATGGCGGCCAAGCTCCCGGAGCGGCGCATTCCGTTCTGGCAGGCCCGCATCGCCGACCCGAACGACCTCGTGCTGATTGCCGAGAACGCGGCGGGCGCACAGGGCTTCGTCTATGCCGGCGATGTGCTCGATCACGACATCCGCAAGGGCAGCCTCGCCGGCTTCGATTGCGAGATCTATTCGCTCCATTGCCGCAAGGACGTGCAGGGCAGGGGTCTCGGCCGCCTGCTGATGGCGGCGACTGCGCGGGCCTTCCAATCGCGTGGCCGCACCGGCCTGATGCTGTGGGCCTTTCGCGACAATGCCTACCGAAAATTCTATGGAAAGATCGGCGGGGAGATCATCGCCGAAGGCTTCGACGACGACATCCCCGACGTGGCCTATGGCTGGCCGCTCGGCCGGTTGTCCACTCTGGACACCGGCGCGGGAGCAGGGTGATGCGATGAGCGCGTGGCGCAAGATCGCGGAGGGCCTGTTGACCGCCATCGCCGTCGCGCTGCTGGTGTCGGTGATCCATGGCGCATGGGATGAGCCGCCCACCCGCCGCAACCTGGCCATCGGCTTCGCCTTGTTATTCGGCTCGCTGGTAGTCATGGCTCTGGTCTTGTTCCTGCGCCGAAGAGACGTGCAATACGGGCATGCGGCCCAGGACGCCGACGCGACCGTCCGGTTCTGCCGGCCGATGCGAGACATGCTCACACTGTTGATCTACTTGCTGCTCGCCGCGATCGGCGCGGTATTCCTGCTGTTTGCGGGGCAGGAAGTACTAGTCCCGGGGTCCTTGATGCTCGCGTTCGTGGGTCTTCTGCTGGCCGGCTTCTATTGGAGGATCAGCCGCCCGGTACCGACCTTGACGCTTTCGCCCGCGGGGCTCGACTTCAGCCCGTTCAACGTCGGGCCGATCGCATGGCTTGATATAGAGCGAGCAACAATGTCGCGGGGGCGGGCGACGGTGGTCAAGCTGAAGCTTGCCGACGAGGCGAAGTATCTGCGGCCCGGCAGGCGGCCATTCTGGGCCTGGGGCAACCGCCTGCACGTGCGGACGTCGTTTGCATTCATACCGACACTGTTCGATGCCTCGCCCAGATTGATCATGCACGCAATCGAAACACGCTTATCGAAGTTCGGGCGGCCGGATCGCGCGGCGCCCGCCAAGACGGTGTAAAGGAAACCCGATGACCGACCGCATCCTCATCCTCGATTTCGGATCGCAAGTGACCCAGCTGATCGCGCGGCGGGTGCGCGAGGCCGGGGTCTATTGCGAGATCCTGCCATTCAACGCCGACCCCAAGCGGATCGAGGCGTTCAAGCCGAAGGGCATCATCCTCTCCGGCTCGCCGCATTCGGTGCATGCCGAGGGCGGGCCGCAGGCGCCGGACGTGGTGTGGCAATCCAAGCTGCCGGTGTTCGGCATCTGCTACGGCCAGCAGGCGATGTGCCATCAGCTCGGCGGCAAGGTGGAGCCGCACGAGCATCGCGAGTTCGGCCGCGCCGAGATCGAGGTCACGGAGCATTGCGATTTGTTCGACGGCTTCTGGACCAAGGGCACCAAGGACCAGGTGTGGATGAGCCATGGCGACCGCGTGACCGCGATCCCGCCCGGCTTCCGCGTGGTGGGGGTGAGCAAGGGTGCGCCCTTCGCCGCCATCGCGGACGACGCGCGACATTACTACGGCGTGCAGTTCCACCCCGAAGTCGTTCACACGCCCGCCGGCGCCAAGTTGCTGCGCCAGTTCGTGCACGAGATCTGCGGCTGCAAGGGCGACTGGACCATGCGCGCCTTCCGCGAGGCGGAGATCGCCAAGATCCGCGCCCAGGTCGGCAACGGCAAGGTAATCTGCGGCCTCTCCGGCGGCGTCGATTCTGCGGTTGCGGCCGTCTTGATCCACGAGGCGATCGGCAGCCAACTCACCTGCATCTTCGTCGATCACGGCCTGCTGCGGCAGGGCGAGGCGGAGCAGGTGCTGCGCCTGTTCCGCGACCATTACAACATCCCCCTGATCCACCGCGACGCCAGCGACCTGTTCCTGGGCGAGCTCAAGGGCGTCACCGACCCCGAGCAGAAGCGCAAGATCATCGGCCGCCTGTTCATCGACGTGTTCGACCAGGAATCGCACAAGGTCGGCGGCGCCGACTTCCTGGCGCAGGGCACGCTCTATCCCGACGTGATCGAGAGTGTCTCCTTCACCGGCGGCCCTTCCGTCACCATCAAGAGCCACCACAATGTCGGCGGCCTGCCGGAGCGCATGAAGCTGAAGCTGGTCGAACCCTTGCGCGAGCTGTTCAAGGACGAGGTGCGCGCCTTGGGCCGCGAGCTCGGCCTGCCGGAATCGATGATCCGCCGCCACCCGTTCCCCGGCCCGGGCCTTGCGATCCGCGTGCCCGGCGACATCACGCGCGAGAAGCTCGACATCCTGCGCAAGGCCGACGCGGTCTATCTGGACGAGATCGACAAGGCCGGCCTCTACGACAAGATCTGGCAGGCCTTCGCCGTGCTGCTGCCGGTGAAGACCGTGGGCGTGATGGGCGACGGCCGCACCTACGATTACGTCTGCGCCCTGCGCGCCGTCACCTCGACCGACGGCATGACCGCCGACTTCTACCCGTTCGAGCCCGCGTTCCTCGGCCGCGTCGCGACCCGCATCATCAACGAAGTGCGCGGCATCAACCGCGTGGTCTACGACTACACGTCCAAGCCGCCGGGGACGATCGAGTGGGAGTAGGGGGCGGGTAGCGTGCTCCGAAGATCGAGTGTCTGGTTTTTTGGTGTAATTAGAGAAGTTAAGTGACTTAGTGATTGCATACAGCGCCCAACCGGGGAGTGACACACTGGTCGATCACATTACCTTGGAGCGCCGATCTTGGCTAATGTCGCGAGTGAAGAGCGGCAATACGTCGCCTGAAATGCGCGTGCGCCGCGCAGCGTACGCACTCGGTCTTCGGTTTCGCCTACACCGCAAGGACTTGCCTGGCCGACCTGACCTCGTCTTTCCCAAGCACGCAACCGTCATCTTTGTGCATGGTTGTTTTTGGCACCGCCATCCGGGCTGCTCGAAAGCATCGACACCCAAGAGTCGGATCGAGTATTGGACGAGGAAATTTGAGGCCAATGTTGCGCGAGACAAGGCGGTGGCGCAAGAACTCCAGCAGCTTGGCTGGCGTGTCCTTACGATCTGGGAGTGCGAAACTCGTTGTTCGGATATTCTCGCTCGAGTATGCGCAAACGTCTTCTTATCGGATACCGATTTCCGTCAGACTGAAATATGCATGAACGACAACCTGAATAAACAGCGTTTACTTTAGGTATTTTGGCAAGTCTAGACGAAGTAAGAAATACAACGGCTGTTGTTTCTGTTTTGTTCCAGAGCTTGGATGTGGTAAAGAGGTCGTATGACTGACGAATCGGATACGGCAGCACCTAAGCGTCGTCGCGCGACGAAAGCTGACGACGTGTCGTCTGTAGCCAAGCCCAAGAGCAAGAGCCTACAAAGTCATGGACAGAATTCCATTGTCTACGTGCCGGTCATCTTGAAATTGTTTCGAGATCGCTGGCGGCCGGGGGCTTCGACGGTCGTATTCTCGTTAGACGATGTGCGAACGGCGGTCGAAGCCGTGCGTGCTACGTCCGACAACCCCGATCGCATATCGTCCCGCAATCCTGCGGACGTAGTATATCGTATGCGCTCGCGAACCAAGTTACCGCAGGAGATATTGGAAAAAGGCTTCCATGTCCTTCGTGCGGTGGGGCGCGGGCGGTATCAATTTGAGAAAGCATCGAGTGGCATTATCGAAGTGCCAGTCAATCCGCTTACCCCTGCGATCGATCAAACGCCAATGCCAGTGCGTCGCTTGTTGCCAGAATCCATGGCAGAAATGGACGAACAGGCGTTGTTATCCGTTGTTGGCTATTGCTGTCTTCTTGATCACTTCACCGGTATGAAAATATATCGGCTGCGCTCACATGTCCGTAAAAGCGTGCCGGGGATTGGGCAAGCTGAGCTTGACGCAATTGACGTCGGCATCGCCTCAGGTGACGATGACGTGCCGGTCGTGTTCCCGATAGAAGCGAAGGCCGTCTCTGACGAACTCAATCGCGTACAGATTTTCAACATGATTCAATATGCTGCGTACTACTTCCCCGGATTGAAAGTCCGGCCGGTAGCGTTGAAGGTCGATTACCAATCCGCTGTGCATCTCATGGAATTCAATGTCGCTGAGCGGCCGAGCGAACTCAGAATCGTTCACTCCGCCAGCTACGCCATTAATACCTCGGAGGCTCAAATCGCCATGATCCGCGCAACAAACGTGCCAAAGCAATGACGAAGAAGGTGCCGACAGGTATTGAGTTATTCGCCGGTTGTGGCGGCCTATCCACGGGGTTTCTCGACGCGGGACTTAATATCGCGGCGGGCTTCGAACTCGATGCCCGCGCCGTAGACGCGTATAATTATAATCATGAGTATCGTGGTGGGAGGGGCGTCATCGCCGACCTTAGCATCTCAAAGGGAGCCGAACTGTTAGAGCGCGTTGGAATTGAACGTGCGGATTTTGTCATTGGCGGGCCGCCGTGCCAGCCGTTTTCGATCGCCGGCAAGCGGCAAGGCAAACGCGACATGCGTGCAGATCTTATCGGCCATTTCATTCGCATTGTGGACGAGTTGAAACCCTCCGCGTTCATGCTGGAGAATGTGCCAAACCTCGCTGCTATTTCCGGCGGTGAGTTCCTCGACGAAACCAATGCTGAACTACGCGCGCTTGGTTATGCTGTTGGACATTGCATCGTATCTGCCGCCGCCTATGGCGTGCCGCAGAATCGCAAGCGACTTGTCGTGCTTGGCTTAAAGGGCAAGAAATCTGTTCGCTTCCCGCACCCCACGCACGGCACGATTGAATGCCCCTTTATATCGGCATTTGACGCGATCGGTGATCTGCCGGATGCGGGCGATTTCGGCGAAACTGGCATTTACAATCACGAACCCACGGTGCATTCGGCGGATATGGTCGCGCGCCTGAGCAACTTAAAGCCGGGTAGGCGCGAGCGAGGGTCGTTTCATGACAGGCTGCATCCAGAACGTCCATCGTTTACGTTGCGCGCTGGATCAGGCAATTTTAGCCCCCTTCGACCAATCCATTACCAACATCATCGCGTGATCACGGTGCGCGAGAGCGCGCGGTTGCAGGGCTTTTCGGACGATTTTCGTTGGCCGGATCGAATTCCGCGATTGCAGCAGTATCGCCAAGTGGGGAACGCCGTACCGCCACCATTGGCGCTCGCCTTCGCCAAGAGCCTCGCCGATCAAATGGGCTGGCGGCTCGACCCTGCTGCATATGCTGGCGACCCTTCGACGCGAGAACCTGCGAATACACTGACCGATGCTGAGCGCAAAGCCATGCGCGCAGTACGCATGCGGGGAGCTTCTCTCGGCAAGGCCGCGCTAACTGCCGCTCGACGGTCGTAGAGTTACTTTCCGGCGACATTACGCGCGAGAAGCTCGACCTTCTGCGCAAGGCCGACGCGGTCTATCTCGACGAGATCGACAAGGCCAGTCTCTACGACAAGATCTGGCAGGCCTTCGCCGTGCTGCTGCCAGTGAAGAAGGTGGGCGTGATGGGCGACGGCTGCACCTACGATTACGTCTGCGCCCTGCGCGCCGTCACCTCGACCGACGGCATGACCGCCGATTTCACTTCGTTGATGATGCGTGTCGCGACGCGGCCGAGAAACGCGCCTAAGCGATAGCAGTCGATAGTTCGCGCAGCCCTCGAACCAAACCGTCTACGACAACTCTTATCTTAGCCGGCAGAGCCTTGGTGCGCGGCCAAAGGACGTTGATCGGCACCTCGCCGCCTGACATCCCATCCAGGACGGTCAGCAGCCTTCCATCCCGAATGTCATCTTGAACCAACCATAACGGAAGCTGCGCCAGGCCGTGTCCTGCTCTCACTGCCCTCTGCACCGTCTCAAAATCCTGGATCTCATGTTTGACGGAAACAGCATGCCGTGTGATCGAGCCATCCGGTTGTTTCAGCAACCAGGCAACGCGATTTCCTTGCCGTCGCCCTACGATGCAATCGTGAGTTTTAAGATCGGCCTCGGACCGAGGAACGCCTCGCTTTGCGATATAGCCAGGCGCTCCAACGATCACCATGTGCTGGACTCCAATCTGGCGGGCGACCAAGTCAGCCGAGTCGTCAAGGTTGCTAATTCGCACCGCGAGGTCGATGTTTTCGCTGACAAGGTCGACGCGTCGGTCTGTGAAACTCACGTTGAGATGCAGTGCCGGATAGCGCTCAGCCACGTCGAGCAGCACTGGCATCACAAATAGCCGGCCGAACCCTGTCGGCAGATCGATCCGCACTTCGCCACCTGGCGTGTCCCGAGCAAGGATGAGTGCGCTCTCGCCGCGATCGAGCTCGGCGAGTGCCGCGACGCAATGCTCGAGCCAAGCCTCTCCCGCAGGCGTCAAGATCAGGCGACGTGTCGTTCGGTGTAGCAGCTTGGAGCCCAATCGGGCCTCCAGCCGCGACACCGCCCGTCCGACCGCGGACTTGGTCATGCCAAGCTCTGCAGCCACCGCCGTGAAACTGCCCAATCGCGTCACGGCGACGAACTCCGCGATGCCATCGAAACGTGTGTCCATCTGCTGTTTGTAGCTCCAGGTGCAACAGTGAGTCGATTTGAGACTATCTAATAAGCACTGACAATAAGGATTAGCTCAATTGGCGCACCAAATCTCTTCCCGGCCAAAGGAGCTATCCCTATGCCCTCCCTATTCGACCCGTATGACCTGGGTCCTATCCACCTCAAGAACCGCATCGTCATGGCTCCGATGGAGAGATCGCGTGCGAGAAACCGCGACTGGGCACCGGAGGCCGACACTGCGCGCTATTTCTCGCAGCGCGCGGGCGCCGGGCTGATTGTTACGGGCAGCATCGCCATCAGCGAGTGGGCGCGCACTTGGGCGTTCGAGCCTGGCCTCTACACGCCGACCCAGATCGAAGCGTGGCGCCATGTTGCCGATGAGGTTCATGACCATGGCGGGGTGATCTTCGGGCAAATTCGGCATGGCGGTCGCGCGAGCCATTTCTCACATCAGCCGAACGGTCAGGCGACCGTCAGTTCCACCGACACGGGAGCGACGAAAGCAATCGCTATGGCCTTCGATGAGAACGGAAAGCCGGCTTTCCTCGTGCAGAGCAAGCCACGCGCTTTGCGGACTGAAGAAGTATCGCAAATCGTTGGCGAGTTCGCTCAGGCGGCGCGCAATGCGCGTGAGGCTGGACTGGATGGTGTCGAGATCCATGGTGCCAACGGCTATCTTCATGATCAGTTTATCAACGGGACGCTCAACACACGCGACGACCGCTACGGTGGCTCGGTTGAAAATCGTATTCGCTTCACGCTGGAGACGGTCGACGCGGTAATAAGCGCAATTGGCGGCGAGCGCCTCGGCATTCGCCTGTCACCCTTCGGCCGATACAATGAGATGCCGGCGTTCGAAGACGAGGCCGAAACCTATCTGACGCTCGCGGCCGAGCTCGCCAAGCGCAACATCGCCTATGCGCACTTCAGCGACCAAACCCGATGGGCTGACGACGTCTCCATTCCCGAGAATTTTCTCCGGGCGTTTCGCAGCGCCTTTCGGGGACCTGTGATCCTCGCCGGCGGCTACCTCAAGGAAAATGGGCAGGCTGCAATTGATGCGGGCGAGGCAGATCTTATCGGGATTGGGAAACCCTTTCTGGCAAACCCCGACTTGGTCGAACGGCTGCGCAACAACTGGCCGCTCAACGCATGGGATTCCAAAACCTTTTATACTGAGGGTCCCATTGGGTATATCGACTACCCAATCTGTCAGAAATACGGCTCAGGGCAGGGCACGAATGCGCGCGGCGCCTCTCCAGACCGCCGCCAGCCGCTTCGGATCGTCCGTGATGTGGCTTAGCGGAGCGGCTTCCGTTTCCTCGGAACCTGTCACACCGCGTTCCCACGCGCGAAAGGGCATGCAAATGACCACAGAGACTTTGAATGGCATCGATGTGCCGGCGCTCAAGGCTATTGCGGACAGCGTAAAGAACAACCCCGATCAGAGAACGGTTGCCTTCAGGGTCAAGACCGCATGGAAAGGGCAGACAAAGAGTGTCACCACGGTGTCGGACTACATGCTTGGCGGCGAGACATTCAGTCGTCGTTTCGAGATTCACGCCGACGAACCTCGTGAGCTTCTCGGCGAGAATACGGCTCCGAACCCGCAGGAACTTCTGATGGCCGCCCTGAACGCCTGCATGTCGGTCGGATATGCGGCAAGCGCGGCGGCGAAGGGGATCGAGCTGGAGAAACTGGAAATCGAAACCGAAGGCCAACTGGACCTGCGGGGATTCCTGGGACTCGATCCTGCAATCAAGCCCGGCTACGAGGCGGTGCGCTATACGGTCCGCATCAGATCTTCGGCTCCGCGAGAGAAGCTCGAGGAGTTGCATCGGTGGGTCATGAAGACGTCTCCGAATTTCTTCAATTTCGCCACAGCGATCCGGATGATTCCCAATCTGATCATCGACAACTCATAGCGAAAAGAGTCCGCCGGTCTCAGCAGCCGCTGATCGATCCTCCCAACAGGGGCCGGGCCGCCGGCCCCATTGCCGACGAGGAGCAGGATGTCCGCACTCAATGAGTATCTCGGCGAGAAGCGCCAGGCGATCGCCGCACGCAAGTCCAGTATCGCCGCCGGCGAGGGCGTCCCCATGACGCTGACTGCGCGAGTGCGGGCCGAGGGGCGCAGCGGCATCCGCCGTATCCGCATCCGAGACTTCCAGGTGATCAGCGACAGCGACGCGGATTTCGCCGGCTACGATCTTGGTCCGAGTTCGCCCGAACTGCAGCTCGGCGTGCTCGGCAGCTGCCTGACCCACACTTTCCTGATCCAGGCGGCCACACTCGGCGTGCCGCTCGACTCACTGGAGCTGGAGATCACCGGCATCATCGATCCACGCGCGGGTTCCCCCGGATTCGAGGATGTTCCGATCCATCCGCACGAGATTCGCTATGTCGTTTTCATCGCCTCCTCTGCTGCGCCGGCCGAGATCCGCGTGCTGCGGGAGGCGGTGGAGCGCAACTGTCCGATCCTGAATTTGCTGCGCCAGCCGCAAGCGATCGCGGGCGAGGTCCGGCTGACCCAGGCCGCGAACGCTTAGTCAGCGCTCCTTGGCGGATCCGTCGCCGCGGGCGTCGAGCGCGCGCCGCCAAGCCCCACAGTCGCTCTTGAAAGGACACAACGAATGACCACGCCAAATCTCGCCCATGCCCTCGTCATTCCCGATTCTTTGCTCGCGAAAGAGGCTACAGACATCCTGCGCGAGCATTCCACCGATCTACTCTTTAATCACTCGATCCGCGTCTACCTGTTCGCGGCTGAGCAGGGCCGCCGGGGGAAACTGCGCTTCGACCCTGAACTCCTCTACGTGGCCGCCGCATTTCACGATCTCGGCCTTATCAAGAAATTCTCGAGCCCGGACGAACGCTTCGAGGTCGATGGCGCAAATGCTGCCCGACAGTTCCTCAAGGCCCACAACATTGCTGAAGATCAGGTGCAGGCCGTCTGGGAAGCAATCGCGCTGCACACCACCCCCGGCATCCCCAGGTATATGCGCCCCGAAGTAGCGCTCCTCAATTCAGGGGTTCTTCTCGATGTGCTGGGGTGGGGGTTCGATCAGTTTCCAGCGGAGGTTCGCGAGGAAATCGTGGCCAAGTACCCGCGCATAAATTTCAAAGAAGGCTTTATTCAGGAGTATTTCGCCGGCTTTGCGCACAAGCCCGCAACTACGTATGGCACCGTCAACGCCACCGTCTGCGAACGTTTCATCCCGGGGTTCAAGAGCCCCAACGCTTGCGACTTGATCGCTTCTTCTCCCTTCCCGGATTCCCCATCACGAAGCTCAAAATGATAGAGTGGGAGTGAGGCGGACTTCGTTCGCTGATCGCCATTCTGCGCGTCGCCAAATCCGGTTTAGTTAGCTATTGCGCTAAGTATTATCTCGTGATACTTAGCCTTATGGAACACTATCCCGAGCGGCTTAACAGCCTCTTTCAGGCGCTTGCCGACCCCACGCGCCGAGCCGTATTGAGGCGACTGAGCACAAGCCCCGCAAGCATCAGCGAACTGGCGCAGCCGTTCGACATGGCTCTGCCATCGTTCATGAAACACATCCGCTTCCTTGAGGAGAGCGGCTGGGTTTCTACGCGCAAGGAAGGACGCGTGCGGACATGCGCGATTGAGAAGAAAGCATTTGCCCAGGCGGATGCATGGCTGTCGGCGCAGCGCGCGCTTTGGGAAGGCCGCACCGACAGGCTCGAACAGTTTGTCGCCACCACCCGGAAGAAGGAACGCCCTGAATGACTCGATCCACGAACCCTGATCGCGACCTGACGATATCGCGTGTCATCAAGGCGCCTCGCTCGGCAATCTGGAAGGCCTGGACAGACCCCGCGAGCTTCGAGCAATGGTGGATCCCGGAGCCATTGAAGTGCAGAGTCATCGAGATGGACCTGCGCCCCGGTGGTTCGTTCGTGACCCAGATGAGCGAGAACGGCGCCGATTACACACCGCATTTGAACGCGTGCTTCCTTGCCGTGGACGATCTTGAACGGATCGTTTTTACAAATGCGCTGGTCGGCGGGTGGCGGCCTGCCGAACGGCATTATCCGACGGCCATGACGGCCATCATTACGTTGCGGGACCATCCGATGGGCACCGACTACGTCGCCCGCGCGATACACAAGAACGACGTGGATCGGAACACGCACAAGGAAATGGGATTTTATGACGGCTGGGGCACCGTTGCGGAGCAGCTTGCTCGGCTCGTCGAGCCTCGATCCTGACGTTGGAAGCCGGCATGATGGCTACGGGAGCTTCATCGACATGAGCCGGTCGGCTGCCTGAGACGTCGTGTTGCTGCAGCGCGTGGCGATGAACACTGCGCGTGCCACGATAAATGCCTTGACAGTTATATAACTCTGCGAGCATATATCTCGCATGAGCCCGTTTGAAGCCATAGCCGAGCCGAACCGCCGTCGCCTGCTCGAGCTCCTGCGAAGTGGGGAATGGGCCGCGGGTGATCTTGTGAAGGCTACGGGCCTTAGTCAGCCGGGGGCCTCCAAGCACCTCAAACAGCTGCGCGAGGCCGGCTTGGTCAGCGTGCGCGCGGAAGGCCAAAAGCGGCTCTATCGGTTGGAAGCCGGCGAATTGGCTGCCCTTGATTCCTGGCTCGAACAGTTCCGGCAATTTTGGACGGATCGTCTCGACGCCCTCGATGACCACTTGGAGAGAGAACAATGAGAGACACGCGAAGTCTTTTGCGTGACGCGCCGAAAGGCGAAGTCACGGTGAAAGATGACCGCATGCAGGTCGTCTTTCGTCGCCGCTACACCAAGCCCGTTGCAAAGGTGTGGGCCGCTCTGACCACCCCGGAGCGCCTGGAGGACTGGTTCGGAGCGGCGAAAATCGACCTCCGTGTTGGCGGGACGCTGCACATTACTTCGGCGAATGGCAAGTTGTCCGAGTTCAGCATTACTCGCCTCGATGCACCGCATGTCCTGGGCTGGTCATGGATGATCGACGGCCTAAGCACTTCGGTCTTGTTCGAACTCGCGCCGGACGGCGACGGTTGCCAGCTCACGCTAACCCATAGCGGCCTCAGCGCGCGCAACGGCCGGGGCGCTGGAGTGCGCGCCGGATGGCACGCCATTTTGGAAGGGCTGGCGGATTCGCTTGACGGGCGGCCGACGCCCTGGGCCGTCAAGGAACAGCGCGAGGCGGCCGTTGCGCCGCTATATCCGCCGCTGCCAGCTTGAGCACCGAATAGGGATCGTCATGAGTTTCAATAAGGCATCGGCCCTGCTCGCCGCCGCCATGGCGATTTCGACCGAGGTCGCCGCGCAGGCGGCATGCGATCCCGCCGCCGGCCTCAACTTCATCTGCGGAGTGACCAATGCCGAGGACCTGGTCCAGGTGCCGGGCACGCCGTGGATCCTCGCCAGCGGCCTGGCGGAAGGCGAGCACGCCGCGGGTCACATCTATCTTGTGAACGCGCACGACCGCACGGTCCAGGCGCTGCTCCCGGGCCACGTCGACTATCAGCAGGACACCGGGACATTCGGCGCCTGCCCGGGAGCGCCCGACGAGACGAAGTTCTCGGCGCATGGCCTCAGCCTCCGTGCTGGCGCTGCATCGAAGCACACGCTCTACGTCGTGCATCACGGCGAGCGGGAATCGGTCGAGGTCTTCAGGCTGAAGGCCGGACCTGTGGCACCCACCCAAGCACCAACCTTGGCCTGGGTGGGCTGCGTCGTCTATCCGGCCGGAATCTTGGGCAACGGCGTGGCTGCGTTGCCCGGCGACGCCTTCGCAGCAAGCAATTTCATGAACACCAACGACCCGAAGGCGGCCGACAAGCTGATGGCGGGGCAGCCGGTGGGCGGCATGCTTGTCTGGCGGCCAGAAACGGGGTGGGAAGACGACCCGGAAGCGGCGACGATTTCTGCAGACAATGGGGTCGCAGCCTCGCCGGATGGCAAACAGCTCTTCGTCGCAGGAACGGGGGACGAGACCGTGGTGCGCTTGTCGCTCGCCGGCGCAACAGCGGGCACACCGCGGGACCGGACTGTCATCAAGACCGGATTCCATACGGACAATCTGCGGTGGGGGTCGGATGGCTTCCTCTACGCCGCCGGACAGCGCGACACCGTGCCAAACTTGTGGGCCTGCGCTCCCGACACAAAGCAGCTTTGCACCAGCCCATTTTCCGTCGTGAGGATCGATCCCGTGACGCTTCAGACCCGGGAAGTCGTCCGTCACCCCGGGGGCCCGAGCTTCGGCGCCGCCTCGACCGCTCTGCGAATCGGCGACGAATACTGGTTCGGCACGCCGCACGGCGACAGGATCGCGATCGCGCCCGCCAACTAGCGGACAACGAGTGACATCCTTTCTGGCACCGTCGGCGTGACGGGCGATGGCGCACCTACGATCACGTCTGCGCCCTGCGCACCATCACCTCGACCGACGGCATGACCGCTGATTTCTGCGCGTTCGAGCCGGCGTTCCTAGGCCGCGTCGCCACCCGCATCATCAACGAAGTGCGCGGCATCAACCGCGTGGTGTACGATTACACCTCGAAGCAGCCGGAGACGATTGAGGCATCAATGCAAGCCTGAGAATTACACGGAAAAAGGCTATTCCCTCGAACCGATTCTGAGGTCAAAATGAAAACATCCCTCCTCGGATACATGTGAGTTGCCATGGCGGAAGAGGCGCAGGCTGACCTGCTGTCCCCAATCAAGGATCTAAGGCTCGTGCAAATGCTGCTAGCGGATCTGCACGATGACCTTCCGGACAAGGTCGCGCGATTTCGTCAACTTGCTGATCTATCTGGCGTCCTTGGTTCGAGTGGGACGATGCTGGCGGGAGGTGAGACCACCTATGCTGCTTGGACCGAAGCGCGTACCAGCTTTATTCACGGCAACTATGTTGCGACGGTGTTGCTCTGCCAGGGCTTGGCTGAACATTTGCTTGCCGCTTACCTGGCGGTTGGGATTCATGGCGAAGAGCTTCCAAGTCGAATTTCGTTTCAGGATACATTGCGTCGCTGTCTGGTCCGGGATGTAATCACAGAGCAAGATGCTGATGATCTGCGGCGCCTCATGGGGCTGCGAAATCCACTTTCGCACTATCGGAATATCGACGATCCGTCGAATCTGTCTCGCCGCGTGATAGACACGATGGTGTCAGTTGAGAGCCACTTACGCAGCGACGCTACCTTTGCGATCAGCCTAGCCATCCGTTTGTTAGCGCTCCCAGCCTTTCGGCTGGGCGACTGATTGCAGTGGTGAGCCTCAAAGTAAATCTGCGTGCCGCTACCAGTTGAGCATAGTTACAGTGACGATGCGCCGAGCCAAGGCCGCCACATCTCAGACCGGCGTTTTGGGCGTCATATCCCAGGGGATCTGACGACTCAGCAAGGCATTATGGGGAGCAATACCGTGGAAGGCTTAGATGAAGACACTCAGAAAGGGCGAGAGGCTTTGACTGTCGGCCAGTATGGCGGCATCTATCCCCTCTACGAAGCCTTCTACATACACTCAGTCATTTATGCGGCCGAGCGGTCTGAGTCCGCATTCCAGAGGTTCGAGGTCGCAGTGACCGAGGTTCAGTCGGCAGCGCTTACTGTTGCGACAATTCAGGAGGGTTTGACGCATGCTGGTGCGCTATCGCGCTTCTTCTGGCCGATGAGCAAGAATAGTTCCCTTGCTACAGCGCGGGGCAAGCGACTGCGCGATGCCTTTGGTCTCGACGACAAATCTCCTTTGAGATGGCGCCAGTTGCGCAATGCTTTTGAGCATTTTGACGAGGATCTTGACCGTTTCCTGCTCCGGGATCGCGTGGGCTACCTTTTCCCGGGACCACTAGTCGACGATCATCGGCTCGCAGACGAAGCCATAGGAAATATCTTCAAACTCGTCGATCCTCAGCATGGCGTATGTGTTTTGCTTGGTGAGAAGTTCGAATTTCGACCAATCCGCCACGAAGTGCAGCGTGTCCTAGCTCTCGCACTTGAGATGGATAAGCAGGGCTCTCGGCTATGACGGTAGTTTTTGTCGACGACGTGCACGTATCAACCACGCGGTCTACGACTACACCGCCAAGCCACCGGGGACGATCGAGTGGGGGTGAGGCGCACGCGGGATGCTGTGGAGACGTTTGGAGAGGCTAGGCGACCGTCGCACTTACTGAGCGGACCTTCTCTAACAGGATCGACCGAAAAAAGGGGGAGCCGAGCAAATATGGAATTAAACCGCATCCATATTCTAATAGAGAGCTTCCGGAAGGAAGTGTTGGGTGCCCCCAAGTGGGTCGAGAGCAAACACGTTTTTGAATACAGCGAGCAATCGGTGGTAACCGTAGTAGTGCTCAAGCTCGTCAGGGCCGCTCAAGGGCTGTCGACGCTACAGCGTCTTTGCCGAGCGGGCCTCTTCATCGACATGGGTTCGAGCCTGCGGGGCGTGAACGATTGTGTCGAAGAGATCTATTTCCTGCTTGAGCACTATCCAGAGAAGTCTTCGGCGCACGTGGAGCAGTTCATCAAGAACTTCTTCGAGGGAACAATCGACGGATATTTGGATATTACCACCCATCAGGTCCAACGCGATAAAATCCGGAGCGCGCGCGTCCGTATTTTAAAGGGCAGTCATGATGACTCAACGCAGAATGTGCTTGAGCGTATTTACAAGACCTTCTGCGGATACACGCATGCGGGTTACGCGAACGTCATGGAGGTCTATAATGGCGGCCAGGACAGCTTCAATCTGGACGGAGTTCCCTCAGAAGAGGTTCGCATAGGCTGGGCTGAACATTTCGCGCTCGCCTGCAACGCCGTATTGATGGCGGGAGCTTTCGCTGCCCAGAAGTTCGGCAAGCGAGAATATCACGAAGCGATGATGAAGGGCGTAGAATAGGGAGAGAAATAGGGGTTAGTGTCTAATTCATCGGACCACCTACGCCATCACTGAAATCCTTGCATCAACGAAGTGCGCGGCATCAACCGCGTGGTCTACGATTACACCTCGAAGCCGCCGGGGGCGATCGAGTCGGAGTGAGAAGCGGGCGCATAGGCAGACAGGCGCAGGATCAGTTATGTTGACTGACTTGTAACGGGAATCGAAGGCATGACGACAGGCGACGATAAGGAGTCACGTGATGATTGCACTTTGCCTCCCGATCAACCGCTGTCCCCCGAAATCCTTGGACAGTATACGTTAGGTCACGACCAGCACGAGGAAGCAGAGATCGCGGACTATGTAAATGGCCAGTGCCGTGGGGACGAGACCGTTCAACATGTGGAGTTGATCAAAACCGAGTACGTTACCGGGCAACGATACGACGTATGGGATGTCCACACAGATAAGCAACGTTGGTGGGTGCTTACTAACCTCACAAACCTGTACCCCCAAAAGCAATTTCCGAGCCTCGACTATACGTTGTCGTTTCACATTGGCCTGATGCAGCGCATGCTGAGCAGGCAAAATTCCGATCGCGAACCCGATCCGTTTGACGAGATCTATCGTCGGCGCGATGAAGTTGCGGATTTGATAGTTAAGGCCATTGAAGCGGAGGAGTTCCAAGCGGCCGCCATGCGGCTTCGTGAGTGCCTGATCGCGCTTGTTGTCGCTGTGCGGCGTCGCGTTGAATTGCCTGCTAGTGATCACCAGCCGAAGGATGCAGATGTAACGGGCTGGAATGACTTGCTAATCAACCACTTTTGCCCAGGCGAGCCGAACAAAGTGTTGCGGCAATACCTAAAGGCGACTGCTGACAGGACATGGCAGTTGGTGAATTGGTTGACCCATGACCGTGACGCTAACAAAACTGCAGCGATTATCGCGCATGAGGGTGTGACAGTTCTGATTGGTCATTTCATTGGACTCGCAATCCGCGATCTGGTTGATCTTGTTAAGCAGTGTCCGCATTGCTCGTCCAGAGATGTCCGATCATATTACGATGCCGCGATCGAACCCGACGGGGACTACTATCAGAGATGCAAAGCGTGTGACTGGAACGACCATCCTGGCGGCGGTCGGACGGATCAAAATGCGGCCGATAGCGTCTAATTCGAAAAGATGCCGCCGATGTGATGACGCGGGCTGCAGGCTTGTGCAGCTTCCCCAGAAGGCCGAGCAGTGACGCATTGGTCAGTGCCAGGCGACGTCGACGCCGGCCTTGCGCTCGATCGCGCGCGCCGCAATGAAATCAGCGGCAGCCAGATCCTGGGACGCAACGCCGAGCGAGCGATAGATCGTGCGTTGCGCATCGCTCGTGCGGCCGGGTCGCGTGCCCGCGATCACCTCGCCGATCTCTGTCGCCTGCCAGTCGGCGGAGACGAGGCCGGTGGCGCGCGCATCGATCACCTCGCCCGCTTGTGCTTCCAGCGAGGGGCGATAGTCCGTGAAGACGCTGAGCGCCGGCACGCAGTCCGGCAGCAGCTCGCGCAAGTAGGGCATGCTGCCGCCGACGGCATTGAGGTGAGCGCCCGCGGGCACCATCGCTGCGGCCAGGAATGGTTCGGTAGCGGAGGTCGTGGTGCAGATGATGTCGGCATCGCTCAGCGCCGCAGCCATGCTGGGCGCTGCGACGATGTCGAGCCTGCGGGCGAAGGCTTCGGTCTTGTCGCGGTTGCGCGACCAGACGACGGTCGTGTCGAGCGTCCGGACCGCGCGCATGGCGATCAGGTGCGATTCGGCTTCCTCGCCCGCGCCGATGATGGCGAGGCGCCGGGCATCGGGCCTGGCCAGCGACCGCGTCGCGACCGCGCTCGCCGCGGCGGTGCGCAGCGCCGTGAGAATTGAGGCATCGAGACAGGCCTTCGGCAAGCCGGTCTTGCGATCGAAGACCAGCATGAGTCCGGAATGGGACGACAGGCCGCGATCGGGATTGCGCGGAAACAGGCTCAGCAGCTTGGCGCCATAGCTGGCATCGCCGCCCAACGCGCCGGGCATGATTCCGAACTTGTCCTGCCCGCCCAATGGCACCGCTTGGCGCAATGGCAATTGCGCTTCGCGCCGCGACACGCCCATCATCGCGGTCGCAATGGGATCGATCAGATCCGCGATCGTGACGAGCCGCCGGATATCATCGCCATTCAGAACAAGCATTCTGGATCTCCGCGGTCATGTCATCTTGACGATGCATTCTCGTCGACATCCATGCTCGATCTCAAGGGCGCACGCGCAAGGTCTCGGCCACTTGCTGCATGCTCGTGCCAACAGCACCTATGCTGGGCCGGTTTGGCTCGCAATGCCGTCAGCCCGGGCGGAGGAGCGGCCTTTCCTGTCGATCCGGCGAACGAGCGTGTAGAAGACCGGCGTGAACAGCAGGCCAAAACCTGTCACGCCCAGCATCCCTCCGAACACCGCCGTTCCCAGTGACACGCGCATCTCCGCCCCGGCACCGGTCGCGACCACGAGCGGCGCCACGCCGAGCACGAACGCGAAGGAGGTCATGAGGATGGGGCGGAGCCGGGTGCGGGCTGCGCGCACCGCGGCCTCCGCGGCGGTTTCGCCGGCATCTTCGGCCTGGCGCGCGAATTCGACGATCAGGATTGCGTTCTTGGCCGCAAGCCCGACCAGCACCACGAACCCGATCTGGGCCAGCACGTCGATCGGCAGGCCCCGCATCGTCAGACCCGTCACCGACGCCAGAAGGCACATCGGCACGATGAGGACCACCGCGAGCGGCAGCTTCCAGCTCTCGTACTGAGCAGCCAGGACCAGGAAGACCAGAAGCGCGGCCGCGCCGAACACCAGCAAGGTCGGCGTGCCCTGCTCCTGCTGCTGGAAGGCAAGCTCGGTCCACTCGAAGCCGATGCCGTGCGGCAGGATCTCATGGGCCAGCTCCTCCATGCGCGCCAGCGCGGTGCCGGTCGCGACTCCCGGCGCGGCGACACCCATCACCTCCGCCGCCGGGTACAGGTTGTAGCGGGGCACGCGATACGGCATGGTCTCGGCCCTCAATCGCGCCACCGTGCCGATCGGCACCATCACGCCCGCGGTATTCCGTGCGCGCAGATGAGAGATGTCCTCGGCATTCTTCCGGAAGTTGCCGTCCGCTTGCGCGATAACCTGGAAGGTCCGCCCGAGGTAATTGAAGTCGTTCACATATTGCGAGCCCAGATACACCTGCAGCGTCGAGAACACGTCCGTCGGCGTCAGGCCGACCTTCTGGGCCTTCTCGCGATCGATGTCGGCATAGATCGACGGCGATCCGACGCCGAACAGCGTGAAGGCGCCGCCGATCGCGGGATCCTTGTTCGCGGCGGCGACCAGTGCCTGCGCCGCATGTGCCAGCGCGTTCGAGCCCAGTCCGCCGCGATCCTCCAGCATCATCTTGAAGCCGCCGGCGCTGCCGAGGCCCTGCACCGGCGGCGGGGGAATCGTCAGGACAAAGGCATCCTTGATGACCGACAGGCGCTTGCGGAGGTCCGCCAGCACAGAGTTGGCCGTTACGCCGTCGACGTCGTGATTGTACAGCGACGGCAGGCCAGAGAAGATGGTGCCGGCGTTCGACGACACCGTGAAGGTCGTGGCATCGAGGCCGGCGAACGGCGCGACATGCTCGACGCCAGCCGTCGTCAGGATGACGTCGATCCCCTTTTCAATCACTGCTTCCGTGCGTTCCAGGGTGGCGCCCGCGGGCAGCTGCACGAGGTTGATGAGGTAGCCCTGGTCCTGCTCCGGGATGAATCCGGTGGGCGTGCGCCAGAACTGGAAGCCCGACAGGCCGACCAGCCCGACATAGACGACCAGGACGAGGGCGGTCGCCCGGATCAGCCGGCGCGTCAGGCTGCCGTAGCTATGCGACAGCCATTCAAAGCCGCGGTTGAAGCGCCCGAAAGCCGCGTGCAGAAGCCGTCGGCCAAGGCTGGCGCGCTCCGCGTGGTGCGGATCATGCGCCTTGAACAGCACCGCGCACAGGGTCGGGCTCAACGTCAGCGAGACGAAGCAGGAGATGATGGTGGAGGCTGCGATCGTCACTGCGAATTGGCGGAAGAACTCGCCGGATATGCCCGACAGGAAGGCGGAGGGCACGAAAACCGCGCACAGGGTGAGGGCGATCGCGACCAGCGCAAAACCGACCTCATCCATGGTCTTGTGGGCGGCCTCGGCAGGGCTCAAGCCTTGGCGCAGATACCGCTCGACATTCTCGACCACCACGATCGCATCGTCGACCACGATGCCGACGGCAAGGACCAGGCCGAACAGCGACAGGTTGTTCAGCGAGATGCCGAGCGCGGCCAGGATCGCGAAGGTTCCGACCAGGGACACCGGTATGGCGATGACCGGGATGAGGGTGGCCCGCCAGTTCTGGAGGAACAGGAACACCACGGCGACGACCAGCAGGATGGCTTCGAAGATCGTCTCGATCACCTGCTTGACGGACTTGGCGATGAAGATCGTCGGGTCGTAGATGATCTTGTACTGGATGCCTGGCGGAAAATCCTTGGCCAGCGTCGCCATGGTGGAAAGGACTTCCTTGTCGACTGCCAAGGAGTTCGCGCCGGGCTGGGCGAAGATCAGCAACGCCACGCCGGGGCTTCGGTCCATGTAGCTTGTCGCGCCGTAATCGGCGGCGCCGATCTCGACCCGCCCGATGTCGCGGATGCGGGTGACCCGTCCCTGGTCATCGGATTTCACGACGATGTCGGCAAACTGCTCGGGTGTCGACAGCCGGCCGAGCGTCTGCACATTGATCTGGTAGGCCTCGCCCGACGGCGCGGGCGGCTGGTTCAGGATGCCTGCGGAGACCTGCAGGTTCTGTGCGCGCAACGCGGCAAGCACCTCGCTGGCCTTGAGGTTTCGAGCCGCGACCTTGTCCGGATCGAGCCAGATCCGCATGGCGTATTCGCGGGCTCCCATGAACTGCACGTCACCCACGCCGGGGAGCCGCGCCAGCGCGTCCTTCACGTGCAGCGTCAGGTAGTTCGACTGATACAGCGTGTCGCGCGACTTGTCGGGCGAGTAGAGGTGGACCGCGAGCAGGATGCTCGGGATCGACTTCCTGACCTGCACGCCCAACCGCTGCACGTCATCGGGCAATCGCGGCAAGGCATCCTCGACGCGGTTCTGGGTCAGCATCTGCGCGACGTTCAGATCCGTCCCGATACGGAAGGTCACGGTGATGGTGAGCTTGCCGTCGCCGGTCGACTGGCTGCTCATATAGAGCATATCCTCGACGCCGTTGATCTGCTGCTCGAGCGGCGTCGCTACCGTCCGCGCCACGGTTTCGGCCGATGCACCCGGATAGGTCGCGGTGATCTGCACGGTCGGCGGCACGATCTCCGGATATTGCGCGATCGGCAGGACGGCGAGCGCACCGAGGCCGAGCAGAGTCACAAAGGCGCTGAGGACGGTGGCGAAGATGGGGCGGTCAATGAAGAAATGTGCGAGGCGCATCGCCCATCCCCACCCTTAGCCCTGACCGTCGGAAGCGGTGCTGGCGTTGATTGCCCCTTCGCGGGGCGTCACCTTGGCGCCGGCGACAGCCCGCATGATCCCATCGATGATCACGCGGTCTTTTTCCGTCAGGCCGGACCGTATGATCCGCAACCCTCCGCGCAGGTCGCCGGTTTCGACCGGCTTCGGCACGACGGTTCCATCGTCGGCCACCGTCATCACGATGCGCTGCGATTGATCGAGCAGCACCGCGACGTCCGGCACCAGGAGCGACGGGGCTGGCGGCGCGACCGACAGGCGAAGCCGCGCGAAGGCCCCCGGCGTCAGGAAGAGATCCGGATTGGGAACCGTGGCGCGCGCCCGCATTGTGCCGCTCGAATGGTCGAGCGCGTTGTCGACGAAATCGAGCGAGCCTTGGCGCGTGAAGTTGTCCTCGTCGCTCAGCGCGATCTCGACCTTGTTGGCGAGCGCACCCGAAAGCTTCGCGCGCTCGCGCGAGAACAGCAGGTAGTCGGCCTCGCTCATGTCGAAATTGAGGTATATGGGATCCAGGGAGACCAGTGTGGTGAGCAGGGTGGACGGACCAGTCCCGGCCCTGCTGCCGGCAATGAGGGCTCCGATTGAAACCTGGCGCGCACCGATGCGGCCGGTGAAGGGCGCTGTCACCCTGCTGTATTCCAGGTCGAGCTGGGCATCCCGGATCAGCGCCTGTGAGTCGTCGATGGCGGCCTGGGCCGCCGTCTGCTCGGCGGTCCGCGCGTCGAGTTCGTCGGCCGACACCGCTCCACTGGGCCGCAGCCTCTGGGTGCGTCCAAGCTGAGCCTTGGCGAGGACCAGGCGCGCCTGCGCTGTCTCGAGCGCCGCCTTTGCCTGCGTGAGCCTGATCTCGTAGGGACGCGGGTCGATGACGAAGAGCAGGTCACCCTTGTGAACGATCTGCCCGTCCTGAAAATGGATCTCCGTAAGCGTGCCGCCGACCTGAGCGCGCACCTCGATCTCGTTGACGGCCGAGAACTGGCCCAGGAAACCGACCCGGGTGTCGACGCTGCGCTTCAAGGGTGTGCTGACAGTGACCTCGGGCAACGCAGCGGGGGCGGAAGCCTGCGCAGGCGCATTCCCGGCTCGGTCCCAAAACCAGAACCCCGTCCCTGCGGCGAGTGCCAGCAGAATTGCGCCTGCCCACCGCGGCCAAGCCGTGCGGGAAGAGGTGGTTGAGAGTTTCGGTTCCTCGACATCGAGCGGTTTGGCCATGTCATTCATGTCTTTGCTCTCTGGACCACGTCAGTGCCCGGCCGGTCGGCCGAACCTTGAAACCTGGCCCGCGCGTTACATTTGTAATAATAGTGGTCGCTATTAAAGGAATTTTGAGATGGTGATCGCTGTGATTGGCTTCAAGTGTTGCGGGAGTGCATCATGAAGGTGTCGGAAAGCCAGGCGGAGGAGCATCGGACAAAGCTGATTGCTGCCTGCGCGCGGTTGCTCCAGGAGCGCGGTTTCGACGGCGCAGGCGTTGCCGATATCAGCCGCGCCGCCGGCCTGACGCAGGGCGCCCTATACAGCCAGTTCAAGTCGAAGGGCGCCCTGGCGGCGGAGGCATGCCGCAGGTCCCAGGCTAACAGCCTCTCGACATTGCGGGAGATCGGACTTTCCGCCGGCGATCCCCTCTCGGCCTATCTCGACGTCTACCTTTCGGATACCCATGCCAAGGATGTGGCGGAAGGCTGCGCGATAGCGGCCTATGGCTGCGAAGTGAGACGTCAGGATAAGCATTTTAAGGCCGTCTTCACCGAAGGGTTCCGGGTAGCGGTAGACATGCTGAAAGAGGTGCTTCCCAAACGGCTGAGCAAGCGCGAAGCCCGAAGGCGGGCATTGGTGATGATTCCGGCAATGGCGGGCTGCGTGATCATGTCCCGGGCGATCGAGAAAACCGACCCGGAGCTTGCAAAAGAACTGCTCGCCGCAGCGCGTGATGAGTTCGAACGGTTTGCGGTTGAGTAACCGGAGCGCCGGCTTGGTCCTCAATTGATGGCCGGCGGGGTCACCCGGCTGACGGTGACCTCATTGCCTTCCTTCTTGCGGATGATGCCGTAGATGACGCCGGGCTGGCTGTGGTCGAAGGCAAAGCCCTGGCCGCCGATCTCGGCCGGAATGGTGCCGACCCATTTCAGCTCCGAGCCGATCTCGGGCAGTTCCATGACGTAGAGCTCGGCATTGTCGTGACCGGTCACGTAGAGCTTGCCGTCCGGTCCCCACGAGCCACCGGAATTGCTCATGTCATCGAACTTCTCGACCAGCGCATCCGGAAACACCCAGGCTTCGGCCACGCGCCAGTCCGCGTCGAAGCGGACAACCTGGGTGTTGTACTTGTTGCCATAGGCGATCGGGCTCTTGTCGAAGACGCGGTTGTAGTTGGCGAAGGCACCCCACCACACACCTTTCGCGTCGCGGTCGAGCCAGGTGAGCGAGCCGCGCTCGATGCCAAGGCTGTGGCTTTCGATATGCTTGAGCGTCGCCGCGTCCCAGATCTCGATCGAGCTCGTCATCGGCCAGCCCGGATAGTTGGAGTGGGCAGCATAGAGCTTGCCATCGACCACTGCGGCGCTGTCGAGGTGGATCGCGGAACCGTTCGTATCGCCCTCCCACTTGGCGATGAGGGCGCCGGTCTTCTTGTCGTATTTGGCGATGGCGCTGTTGTCGATTGCGTAGAAGGCATCGGCATCGACGCCGACCGCCTGGCGCGCTTCCTTGATCTGGAAGCGCTGCAGCAGTTCGGAGGTGCCCTGCGGCGGGCCGGCTTCCTCGGCGACCGCCGGCAGCGCGGCAAGGAGAATGGCGGCGAAAGCAAGCTGACGAAAGTGGATCATCGGGCGGCCTCCTTGGCGACATGTCCCGCAGCCCGGTTGGCGGAGCACTCCAGCTATAGAAATGACGCCCGCGCGACGTTTCAATGACGTCTACATCACTGTCGTTTCATAGCCAATCTTTGCGGACGGTGAAAGCCTCGAGAGCACGGTTTCCAGCTGCGATGCCGAGCGCGGCGATAATCAGAACCCCCGCGACAGCGAACGTGATCTGCATGCCGCTGGCAACGGCCTCGGGACGCGCCGTTGTGATGTCGGTCGTCATCGAGGCAAACGCGAACACAGCACCCATGACGGATGCGCCGGTGATGAGCCCGAGATTGCGCGACAGGCTAAGCATGCCGGAAATGACGCCCCGCCGGTCCGGGTGGACATCCATCATGACGGCAGTGTTGTTGGCTGCCTGGAACAACTGGTAGCCCGGGGTCAAGACCGCGACGGCGGCAATGTAGCCCGCAATTCCGAACATCGCCGGAAGCACCGATAGAGCAAATGAGCCAGCCGCCATTGCGATGAGTCCAACGATGACCATGAGTGGCGCGCCGAAACGGTCGACAATACGGCCGGCTGGCACGCCGCTCAGCGCGGAGATGATTGGACCAGTCGACATCACAATTCCGACAAGCGCCTCGCCCAGCCCGAGCGCACGGGAGAGGTAGAACGGCCCGACCACCAGCGTCGCCATCATCACCGTCGAGACCAGCGCGTTCATGGCGAGGCTCGCACTCAGCACCGTATTGCGGAACGCCGCCAGTTGGATCAGTGGCGATGCCACTCTCGCCTCCGCAAGCACAAAGAGGCTGCCTCCAAGGACGGCGGCCAACAGCAGGGCCATGTTGAGCCGATCGAAATGACCGTCCCCAACCGTCACGGCGAAAGCATAGGCCGCGAGCGTCAGGCCAAGCAGCAGTGTGCCCAAACCGTCGAAGCCGTTCCGATCGATCTTCGCCCTCTGTCCATGACTGGGCAGGTAGCGATGAGCGAGCAGGAAGTTCAGGATGCCCAGCGGCACCATGATGAGAAAGATGGCCCGCCAGCCGGGTCTGGCGATCAAGACACCACCGAGCGATGGGCCGAGAGCGGTGCCGATCGCGGACATCGTTCCGAGCAGTCCCATGGCGCTGCCGGTCCGCTCCTTTGGAACTGTCTCGCGGACCAGCGCCATGGTGAGTGCCATCAAGATGGCTGCTCCGAGGCCTTGCATGGCCCGTGCAGCAATCAGCATCCAGAGCGTGGACGCAATGCCGCACAGAATCGAGGCCGCCGTGAACAGGACGATTCCCGCCAGCAGCAGCCGTCGGCGGCCGGTGATGTCACCGAGCCGTCCGACGCTGACGATCAGGGTGGTGATGGCGAGCAGATAGGCGAGGACGATCCACTGCACTTCCTGGAAGGAGGCGTTGAACGCCTGTGCCAACGTCGGCAAGGCGACATTCGGGATGCTGACGCCGAGCGAGGACAGCAACATCGACAGCGCAAGGCTGCAGAGCGCCCACCGAAACGAGCGCGTCGGTTCGCCACTTTCAGCGGCTGCCTGATCTCGTCTTGCAATGATTGGCTTCAACATGAACTCCGTTTTCTGGCGACTTCTAAACTGCGCCTCCAGAAACGTAGTCCCGTTGCCTGATGTGGCGGAAGATGCACTATTTGCACTTTATTCGTGCGTTTGACGCCACATCCCGATCAAGCTGTGCTATGGTCGAGGCATGCCGAGACCGGATCTCAACCTGCTTGTCACCCTTGATGTGCTGCTGGCGGAAGGCAGCGTCGCGCGCGCGGCCCAGCGGCTGCGGCTGAGCCCGTCGGCGATGAGCCGGGCGCTGGCGCGATTGCGGGAAACGACCGGCGATCCGCTGCTGGTCAGGGCCGGACGCGGCCTCGTTCCCACACCCCGTGCGCTCGAGCTCCGCGAGCGGGTCGGTCAGCTCGTCGAAGATGCCGAAGCGGTTCTCCGCCCGGCCGAGACGCTCGATCTCAAACAGCTCGTCCGAACCTTCACGCTGCGGACCAGCGACGGCTTCGTGGAGAATTTCGGACCGGACCTCATTGCGCGCGTCGGCGAGGAAGCGCCCGGCGTGCGGCTGCGCTTCGTGCAGAAGCCGGACAAGGACAGCACGCCGTTGCGTGACGGCACAGTCGATCTGGAGACCGGCGTGATGGGGAAGGCGACCGGTCCGGAGGTGCGCGTGCAGGCCTTATTCCGGGACCGGTTCATCGGCGTCGTGCGAAAAGGACACCCGCTGAGCAAGAGCAGGATCACCTCCGCCCGCTATGCGGCCGGCCGGCACATCCTGGTCTCGCGACGTGGCCTCGACAAGGGACCGATTGACATTGATGAAGCTTTGAAGCCGCTTGGCCTGGAACGCCAGATCGTCACCATCGTGGGCGGCTTCTCAGCCGCGCTGGCGCTGGCGCGGACCTGCGATTTGATCGCCAGCGTTCCCGAACGCCATACGGGGAACCTGCGCGCCGGAATGCATAGTTTTCCCCTTCCGGTCCCGATGCCGGAGATCACGGTCTCATTGTTCTGGCACCCGCGCCTGGATGCCGACCCAGCACATCGCTGGCTGCGCGGGTGCGTCCGGGACGCTTGCGCGGAATGAGTCGCTGGTTTCATCGAGTGCGGAACTGCTGATGCCAACAAATTAGGCTTGACTAATCAATTAGCATTTACTAATTTATCGGGCATGCCTGAAGCTGCCCCCATCGACGCCGTCATGCGCGCGCTTGCCGATCCTACGCGGCGGGCCGTATTCGAGCGGATCGTCGGGTCCGACGAGATCACCGTGGTCGAGCTGACGCGGGGGAGCGGGGTGACGCAGGGTGCCATCTCCCAGCACCTCAAATCGTTGAAGCAGGCCGGGCTGGTCGCCGAGCGCCCCGCGGGCCGCAACGTCTTCTATCGCGCGGAGCCCGAGGGCCTCGGGCCGCTGGTCGATTGGATGAGCCATTACGGAGTCTTCTGGCGCGAGCGGTTCGCCAGTCTCCGAACCCTCCTGAAGGAAATCGATCCATGAACGACGTCGCGCTCAAGTCCAAAACCCAGGACATCGTGGTCGAGGAAATCCTCCCGCATGCGCCGGAGATGATCTGGAAAACGCTGACCAGCGGCGCGCTGATCGCGCGTTGGCTGATGTCGCCGACCGGGTTCGAGCCCGTGCAGGGCAACCGCTTCACGTACCAGACCAAGCCGGCCGGCGCGTGGGACGGCGTTATTCAGTGCGAAGTGCTGGAGGCGATCCCGAACCAGCGCCTGGTCTATAGCTGGAAAGGCGGGCACGAAAGCAACGTCGGATACGGCGCACCGCTCGACACGATCGTCGCCTGGACGCTCGACAGAGCGGGAAACGGGACGCGCCTGCGTCTGGTCCATTCCGGCTTCGTCACGCCACGCAACGACTCCGCGCTCAAGACCATGGGCGATGGCTGGAAGAAGGTGGTCCCGCGGATCGGCGTCATCACCGACGAGCAAAACTGATCGAAGGAGAGAAGAGATGGGCGAGGCCTATACCGGCGGATGTGCCTGCGGCGCGATCCGTTACGAAATCGCCAGCGAGCCTATGGTGATGAGCGACTGCCAGTGCCGCGACTGCCAGCGCAAGAGCGGCACCGGTCACGGATCCTATCTCACCTTCCCGTCGCGCAAAGCCGTGACGCTCACGGGCCAGGCGAAGCATTGGGACATGGTTGGCGACAGCGGCAATGTGAAGACCAGAGCCTTCTGCCCCACCTGCGGGTCACCGCTCTATCTGACGTTTGCGGCCATGCCCGATCTCTTCACGGTGCATGCGGCGAGCCTCGACGATCCACACCGCTACAAGCCGCAAATGGTGACGTACGGCGTGCGCGGCTACAATTGGGACCACCTCGATCCGGCCCTGCCGAAATTCGACAAGATGCCGCCGATGTGAGCGTGCGTGGTGGACTCATCAGTGTAGGCGTGATCATGCAACACATGCAGACTGCCGTCCGCTATCGCGTCGAAGGCGACCGCGCCCATTTCCGGGCCGAGATGGCGAACCAGGCCGACTCTCGAGCACCTGGCCAACGGCGCTGAGTAGGGTCTCGTTCGATCTCGCGCACGTCGATGAGACGCTGCCGGAGCGTGCGGGCGCGAGCCATCCGCTCAGCGCCGATCGTGCGGCGGCCGCCTCCTGATCAGCGACGATGTGCGACCTTGCGGAACCGCGCGACCCCCTGACCAATCCCTGCATTGATCCGCGCCCTCCGACCTAAGTCGGAGTTGAAGCCTGCTCGCCCAGCAAGCTACCGTCCCGCCATGCACGCTCGGGCACTGCTGCGGGCGCGATGGTGCGTGGCGGGACGTTCGGGCGGAACGCTCCGTCTTCTGAAGACTTATATTCAGTCGGCCAATGGAAGGCCGTCGCGGGCCGCCGGCGATATTCTCTCGCCGGTTGGCCATAAGGGAGGAATTAACCCGTGAAGCTCGCATATCTCGTTTCGGCCGCATTGCTGGCGGCCGCCGCGACCCCCGCTGTCGCTGAAATTTCGGACGGCAAGGTCAAGATCGGCATCCTCAACGACCAGTCGGGCGTCTATGCCGATTTCGGCGGCAAATGGTCGTTCGAAGCGGCCAAGATGGCGGTCGAGGATTTCGGCGGCAAGGTCCAGGGCGCGCCTATCGAAGTCATCAGCGCCGATCACCAGAACAAGCCCGATATCGCCTCCAACATCGCCCGCCAGTGGTACGACACCGAGCAGGTCGATGCCATCATGGAGCTGACGACCTCCTCGGTCGCGCTCGCGGTCCAGGGCATCTCCGCAGAGAAGAAGAAGATCGACATCGTCACCGGCGCGGCGACCACGGACCTCACGGGCAAGGCCTGCTCGCCCTACGGCTTCCACTGGGCCTATGACACCCACGCTCTCGCGGTCGGCACCGGCGGCGCGCTGGTGAAGCAGGGCGGCGACACCTGGTTCTTCCTCACCGCCGATTATGCGTTCGGCTATTCGCTGGAGGAACAGACTTCGAATTTCGTCAAGGCGCAGGGCGGCAAGGTGCTGGGCGCGGTGCGTCATCCGCTCGCCACCACCGACTATTCCTCGTTTCTGCTGCAGGCGCAGTCGTCGGGCGCCAAGGTCATCGGCCTCGCCAATGCCGGCCTCGATACCGCCAACTCCATCAAGCAGGCGGCGGAGTTCGGCATCGTCGCCGGCGGACAGCGCCTGGCGGCGCTGCTCTTCACCCTCGCCGAAGTGCACGGGCTCGGCCTCGAGGCCGCGCAGGGCCTCACCCTGACCGAAGGCTTCTATTGGGACCGCGACGATGAATCGCGGGCCTTCGCCAAGAAATACATGGACCGCACTGGGCGCATGCCTAACATGATCCAGGCCGGCACCTATTCCGCGGTCACGCAATATCTGAAGGCGATCGACAAGGCCGGCACCGACGAGACCGAGGCTGTCTCCAAGGAGCTGCACGCCATGCCGGTCGACGACGTGTTCGGCCGCGGTGGCAAGGTGGGTGCGAACGGCCGCATGATCCACGACATGTATCTCATGGAAGTGAAGAAGCCTTCGGAGAGCAAGCAGGAGTGGGACTATTACAAGGTTCTCGCCACCATTCCCGGCGATGAATCCTATATCAAGCCGGCGGAAAGTGGCTGCCCGCTCGTCAAGTGACGGCGGCGACCTTGGCCACGGATGAATCAACACCGCGGGCGGTCCTCTCCGCCCGCGGCCTGTGCCGCGATTTCCGTGGCTTCGTCGCGGTCAACAATGTCGATCTCGACGTCCATCACGGCAAGATCCACGCGCTGATCGGCCCGAACGGCGCCGGCAAGACGACGGTCTTCAACCTGCTGACCCGGTTCCTGCCGCCGAGCGCCGGCCGGATCGAGCTGCTGGGGCACGACATCACCCATACGCCACCGGCGAAGGTGGCCCGCATGGGGCTGGTGCGGTCATTCCAGATCTCGGCGATCTTTCCGCATCTGACCGTGCTCGACAATGTGCGGGTCGCGCTGCAGCGCCCGCAGGGCCTCAGCGTCCAGTTCTGGCGTTCGCTGGCGACGCTGGATCGGCTGACGCCGCGCGCCGAGGAATTGCTGCGTTCCGTCGGGCTCGACGATGCAAAGGACCGGCTGGCCGGCGATCTCTCCTACGGCCGCAAGCGCGTGCTGGAGATTGCGACCACCCTGGCGCTCGATCCCAAGGTGCTGTTGCTCGACGAGCCGATGGCCGGCATGGGCCACGAGGATGTCGGCACGGTCTCCGAAATCATCCGCGCCGTCGCAAAGAACCGCGCCGTGCTGATGGTCGAGCATAATCTCACCGTCGTCGCCGACCTGTGCCACTGGATCACCGTGCTCCAGCGCGGCGAGATACTCGCCGCCGGCGATTACGACACCGTCAGCCGGGACGAGCGCGTGCGCATCGCCTATATGGGGACCGAGCATGACTAGCGCCCTGCTATCGGTCCGCGACCTCCACGCCTGGTACGGCGAGAGCCACGCCTTGCACGGCATCGACCTCGAGGTTTTTGCGGGCGAGACCGTGACCTTGCTTGGCCGCAACGGCGTCGGCAAGACCACGACCCTGCGCGCCATCATCGGCCTCATCCGCAAGCGCACGGGCGCGATCGCCTTCGAAGGCAAGGACCTGATGCGTCTGCCATTGCATCGCACCGCCCATGCCGGCATCGGCTTCGTGCCGGAGGAGCGCGGCATCTTCTCGACCCTGACGGTGGACGAGAATCTGGTTCTGCCGCCGGTCGTGGCGAAGGGCGGCATGAGCATCGAGGAGATTTTCGAGCTGTTCCCTAATCTCAAGGAGCGCCGCAACAGCCCCGGCACCAAGCTCTCCGGCGGCGAACAGCAGATGCTGGCGATCGCGCGCATGCTGCGCACGGGGGTCAAGGTCCTGCTGCTCGACGAGCCGACCGAGGGCCTGGCGCCTGTCATCGTGCAGCGCATCGGCGAGCTGCTGGCGACCTTGAAGAAACGCGGCATGACCATCCTGCTGGTCGAGCAAAACTTCCGCTTCGCCAGCCGCATCGCCGACCGCTTCTATCTGATGGAGCATGGCAAGGTGATCGCGGGCTTCCCGGTCGGCGAGCTTGAGGGCCGCATGACGCAACTCCACGAAGTCCTCGGCGTGTGATGCGATGAAGTCGCTCGGCAAGATCGCATGTGATAACAGGAGCACAGCAAAGCTCCTCTTCCCCCCTTGTGGGGGAAGGATGCGGAGCCTTGGTGAGCGAAGCGACCCCCGGGTCGATAGAGCCCGGGGGTGGATGGGGGGTGACGCCGCACGAGCGCTTGGCACGACGCACCAAGATGCGCTTGCCGTTGCACCGAGCATCGCCAGGTATCCTCATCGACGATCGTGCGGCGGCACCCCCCATCCCAACCTTCCCCCACAAGGGGGGAAGGAGCTCACCGAGCGGGCGGCATTTCGGGGTACTACCGCATGACCATGATCTTCGGCATCCCGATCCAGGCGTTCCTCGGCCAGTTGCTGGTCGGCCTCATCAACGGCTCGTTCTATGCGATGCTGAGCCTCGGGCTCGCGGTAATTTTCGGCCTTCTGCGCGTGATCAATTTCGCGCACGGCGCGCAATACATGCTGGGCGCCTTCGTCGGCTACCTGCTCCTGGTTCATCTCGGCATCGGCTTCTGGCCCGCGCTGATCCTGGCGCCGCTGATCGTCGGCGCGAGCGGCGTGGTCATCGAACGGCTCGCGCTCTCCAGGCTGTACGACGTCGATCCGCTCTATGGCCTGCTGTTCACTTTCGGCCTGGCCTTGGTGATCGAGGGTGTCTTTCGTTACTACTTTGGCGTTTCGGGCAATCCGTACGCCGTGCCATCGCTGCTGGCGGGCGGCACCAATCTCGGCTTCATGTTCCTGCCCAACTACCGCGGCTTTGTTGTGATCGCCTCGCTGATCCTCTGCCTCGGGACGTGGATTGCGATCGAAAAGACCAAGCTTGGCTCCTATCTGCGGGCAGCGACGGAAAACCCCAGCCTGGTGCAGGCGTTCGGCGTCAACATTCCCTTGCTGCTGACATTGACGTACGGCCTGGGCTCGGCGCTCGCGGGCCTCGCCGGCATCCTTGCCGCGCCGGTCTATCAGGTGAGCCCGCTCATGGGCTCCAACCTCATCATCGTGGTGTTCGCCGTCGTGGTGGTCGGCGGCATGGGATCGATCCTCGGCGCGATCGTTACCGGCTACATGCTGGGCTTGGCCGAGGGGTTGACCAAGGTGTTCTATCCCGAGGCCTCCAGCATCGTGATCTTCGTCATCATGGCGATCGTGCTGCTGGTCAGGCCGGCCGGCCTGTTCGGAAAGGACGCGTGACATGGCCGAGCTGACGCAGCAGGAAGCGCGCAGGCAAACGGCCGGACGGCTGGAGCGCGTGCTGCTGGCGCTGGGCATCCTGGCGCTGTTGGCGGCGCCGTTCTTCGTCTATCCGATCTTCCTCATGAACATGCTGTGCTTTGCGCTGTTCGCCTGCGCCTTCAACCTGCTGCTCGGCTACACCGGCCTCCTGTCGTTTGGCCATGCCGCCTTTTTCGGCGGCGCGGCCTATTTCACCGCCCATGCCGCGAAGGTCTGGGGCTGGCCGCCCGAGCTCGCGATCCTCGTTGGCGTCGTCGGCGCCGCGCTGCTCGGCCTGGTGATCGGGTTCTTCGCCATCCGCCGGCAGGGCATCTATTTCGCCATGATCACGCTGGCGCTCTCGCAGATGTTCTTTTTCTTCTGCCTGCAGGCCGGCTTTACCGGCGGCGAGGACGGCATCCAGGGCGTGCCGCGCGGCGTGCTGTTCGGCTTCATCGACCTCAATCAGCCGCTCACCATCTACTACGTCGTGCTCGCCATCTTCCTCATCGGCCTGTTCGCGATCTGGCGCATCGTCAACTCGCCGTTCGGGATGATCCTGCGCTCGATCCGCGAGAACGAACGGCGCGCAATCTCACTCGGCTATTCGGTCGCCAACTACAAGCTCGCCGCCTTCGTCATGTCGGCGGCGCTGGCGGGGCTGGCAGGCGGGATCAAGGCGATCGTGTTCCAGTTCGCGACCTTGACCGACGTCGCCTGGCAGATGTCGGGCGAGGTGATCCTGATGACCCTGCTCGGCGGCATCGGCACCATGGTCGGGCCGGCGGTCGGCGCCGGCCTGGTGATCGGGCTGCAGAACATGCTGGCGACCTCGGATTTCCCCGTGACCATCGCCACCGGCCTCATCTTCATGATCTGCGTGCTGGTCTTCCGCCGCGGCATCGTCGGCGAGCTCTATGCGCGGCTGCTGCGCCGCGACAGGGGCGCGAAGGACTAGGGAACGAACCGCATCAACTGGTCGACGAGCACCATCACCAGGAACAGCACAAAGCTCGCGCCCGGCACCAGCCTCCAATCCGACAGCAAGTAGATGTTGTAGGCCTGGCGCCTCTTCGGAGAAGTGCCTAATTCGGAAGTGATGAACTGTCATTCCGGCAATCCCGCCTTGCGAAGGCCGTCTATCCATCTGGAAAGATCTTCGGGTCGCCATGTTTGAAGTGTATCTACATTTGAAAGGCGCAGCTTAGGGTCGAGCTCTCGAAGCCTCGATATTGCCTTGTTTGCTTCTTTGATGTTGCCAGAGATCGCAGCGCTGCTGGCGCGCACGCAGATCGGCAAAGCAAAATTCGGCCGTTGCCTGATTGCCGTTTCAGCCCACGATATTGCTTCGGCGTAACGGCCGGCAACAAAATGGGCGGATGCCATGGCAGTCTGCATGCTGAACATCTGGGGGTCTTGCGGGCTGAGGCGCATGGCGCGGATCACGCGTTCGATGGCCGCGTCCGCCTTGCCGAGCGAGACTTTTGCCCAGCCGCTGAAGAGCCACGCCCACGCCAAGTTCGGATTCAGCTCAAGGGCGCACTCGATCAAGGCGTTGCCGTCTTCGACATCTCCCGCGATGTCGCTAAGCGCAAACCCGGCCGTACAGAGCGCGACTGCATCCTGGGGGCCTAACTCTGCCGCCCGCCGGGCGAGCCGTCGAGACTCGGCTACCTCGTTCGCGCGATCGGTCGTCCAACCACCGGCGTTACGCTGAACATAAGTGCGTGCAGCCAACCCGTACGCCGCCGCATAATTGGGATCGAGCTCGATCGCCCGATAGAAGTGAGAGAGCGCCTCATTGCTGCCCTCAAGGGTCCACTTGTGGACTCCCTCCATGCCACGCAGAAAATGGTCGTAGGCGTCGAGGCTCTCGGTCGGTTTTCGCCTGATCCGTTCGATCTCGGCTTCTTGCAGTCTTGGGGCGATGGCGCCGACAACCCTCGCGGTAATGTGATCCTGAAGGTCGAATATGTCTTCCAGATCGCCATCGAACCGGTCGGCCCACAAGTGCGCACCCGTCGACACGTCGATGAGTTGTCCCGTCAAGCGTATCTTGTTGCCGCCCTTCCGGACGCTGCCCTCGAGGACATAGCGCACCCCAAGTTCGCGTCCGACTTGCTTCACATCGACGGCTCGGCCTTTGTAAATGAAGCTGGAGTTACGCGCGATCACGAACAAACCCCGAAAGCGCGACAAGGCGGTGATAATGTCCTCCACAACACCGTCGGCGAAGTAGTCTTGCGCCGGATCGCCACTCATATTTTCAAATGGCAGCGCTGCGATCGAGGGTTTGTCTGGCAGCGGCAATGCGCCTACCTTGCCGGATGTCGGAACAGCAACGTCTCCCGATCGAACGCGGAAGACACGGACCGGTTCAGCGATGTTTTTGAGATGTCGCTCGCCAAGATCCTCAAATGCGAGGTCGAGTTTCGACTTTACGTTCTGATAAACCATGGCGGAAAGGTAGATGCCGCCCGGATCGGCTATACCTTCGATCCGTGCAGCGATGTTGACGCCATCCCCATAGAGGTCGCTGCCCTCGACCATGACATCGCCGAGATTCACGCCGATGCGCAGCAGGATATGCTTATCATCCGGTTGATCAGAATTGGCTGTCCCCATGTTTTGCTGGAGTTCGACACCGCACTCCACGGCATTGACTGCGCTGCCGAATTCGACGAGCACGCCATCGCCGGTTACCTTGAAAATGCGGCCGCGATGTTTCGCGACCAGCGGTTCCAGGACTTGCTTGCGCCGCCCTTTGAGCAAGGCCATCGTGCCGGCCTCGTCCTGCTCCATTAACCGGCTGAACCCAACCACATCTGCGGCTAGGATGGCTGCAAGGCGGCGGTGGATGCGCTCTTCGGCCATGGATCGCAGTGACCTTCAGAGAGGCAGATGGCCAGATTGTATTGGCATGCCATTCGGTAGTCTATCGGACCGCATGGATGCTTCGGGCCACCTTGGACCAGCTTGGCCAAGTGCGGGTGGCATAGCTTGGCCGACGATCGGCACTCGGGTCACAGCTGCGCTTCCACCGAAAGGCGGCCGATAGGGCTGTAGAAGCCGGGCGCCACCTCAGTTCTTTTCGTTAAGAACTCAGGGGAGACTGGTCTCGCTTGTAAACATCGGTGCTCAGATACTTCAGTCCGGAATCCACCAGCAGGGTCGCGACCCGTGCATCCGGGCCTAGTCGCTCTCCGGTCCGGATTGCCGCGATGACATTCGCGCCCGACGACGTTCCCGCAAACAGCCCTTCCTCGCGCGCGAGGCGCCGCGCCATGGCCTCCGCATCGGCGGTGGGAACCGGGATGATCTCATCCACCAGGCTTCGGTCCCATAGCGGCGGCGCATAGCCGATACCGATCCCTTCGATCTTGTGAGCGCCGGGCTGGCCGCCGGACAGGACTGCGGATTCGCCCGGCTCGACGGCCACGATCCTGACGTCCGGATTGTGGCGGCGGAGCACGCTTGCCGCGCCGCGCAACGAGGCCGTCGTCCCGATCGACTGGACAAATCCGTCGACCTTGCCGCCGGTCTGGGTCCAGATTTCTTCGCCCATCGGGTAGTAGCCCGCAATGCTGTCGGCATTGTTGAGCTGATCGGTCCAGTAGGTGCGCGGCTGCCGGCTGATCTCCTGTGCGGCCGCGATCATATCGGTGATGAGCTGCTTGGTGATCTTTCCGCCCTCGCTGGGAATGAGTGTCAGCTCCGCGCCGAACGCCGCCATCTGGGTCAGCTTCTCCTCGCTGAAGGCGGCGGAGGTCACGATCCGCAGGCGATAGCCCTTGACGGCGCAAACCAAGGCGAGCGATGCGCCGGTGCTGCCGCCGGTATATTCGACGACCGTATCGCCGGGCCGCAACCGGCCGTCTTGCTCGGCCCGCGCGATCATGGCCTGCGCCATGCGATCCTTCATGCTTCCGGTCGGGTTTTGCCCTTCGACCTTGACGAAGATCCGCGCGCAATCCGGCGGGACGACCCGCCGCAGCTCCACCAGCGGCGTGTTGCCGATGGCCTCCAGGACATTGCCGCTCACCCTCACGGCTTCGATCTCTTGGCTTTGGCGCCGCGCCGCTCCAGCCATTCCTTGAGCGCGACCGCGTTGTTGTGGCGCTCGTCGCGCGCGGCGTAGAGCAGGGTGACGGGCCCTGCGCGCAGCCGGCGCCGCAGCTCGGCGATCGCCTCGGCCGGCGCCGCCGCGAGCTCGGCCGCGTAGGCAGCGCGGAATTCCTTCCAATCCTCCGGCTTGCCGTGGAAGCGCTTGCGCAGCGCGTGGCTGGGCGCCAGCTCCTTGAGCCAGAGATCGATCCTGGCCTTGTCCTTCGCGATCCCGCGCGGCCATAGCCGGTCGACCAGGATGCGCACGCCGTCGCTTGCGCTCGCTGGCTCATAGACGCGCTTCAAAGCCGGTTTTCGCATCTCGGGCTTTCCATGTATCTACAATCAATGTATATACATTGAATTATGAGCATGCAACCCCGGAAGACCCTGCGCACCGACGCCCGCACCCTGGTGGAGAGCTGTGCCGGCTGGAACAGCCGGTTGGCCGCCCGGCAGATCACCCAGTTCCTGGAGCGCGAAATGGCCGGAATCGGCCTCTCCGTGGCCCAGCTCGGCCTGATGGCGCAGATCGCTGCGGCGGCCGACGACACGCTGGGCGCCCTGGCGCGGACCACAGGCCTCGAGCAATCGACCCTGTCGCGCAACCTGCGCACGCTCGAAGGCCAGGGCATGATCGAGATCGCCATCGTGGAAGCCGATCTCCGGCGCCGCGCGGTATGGCTGACCGAGGCCGGCGCGCGGCGGCTGGAATCCGCCATCCCGATCTGGCGCAAGGCGCATGCCAAGCTGGCGAAACAGCTATCGCCCGATCTGGCCCGGCGGCTGGCGGAGGGGGCCGCGGCGCTGGCTTGAAGCCGCATCAGGAAGTCGCGCGCCCGTCCGACTTCCTGAGTTCTTCGGCAAGGTAATCCACCAGCGCGCGCATCTTGGCGGACGGACGCGGGCCGCCGGGGAACACCGCATGCACTTCCACCGGCGGGAGCGTGTAGCTGCGCAGCAGCCTGATCCGCGATGAAGGCGAGGGCGACCGCACAGACGGCGCGGAACGCTCTCGCCGGGAATCCTTCGCCGAGGGCTGGTCGGCGCGCGCCGGCCCCTGCATCCGGTCTCCTTGCATCGATAGAGACGGAGTAGGAAGCTGGCGGCAGGCCGCACATGGAGCGTCCGCCGCATGCCGGAGCAATTGTCGTTTGCGGGCTTTGAAGCCGCGCCGCTTCCGACCGGCAGCGTGTTCTTCGCAATCTTCCCGGATGCTGCGGCAGCGGCGCGCATGGCGCACCTCGCGCGGCGCCTCCATGACGAGCACGGACTGAAGGGCAGGCCGCTCGCCGCGCAGCGCTTCCATGTCTCCCTGCATTACGTCGCCGATCACTTGCCCCGCAACATCGTTGCCGCGGCGGACGACGCCGTGTCGCGCATCGCGATGCCCCCGTTCCGGATTGCGCTCGATCACGTGAAGAGCCTGGGCCGCAACGGGCATAATCGGCCATTGGTGCTGTGCGGCGGCGACGGCGTTGCGGGGCTGGTGCGGTTTCAGCACATGCTCGCGAGGGCGATGGAAGAGGCGGGGCTCGGACGCTGGATCGGGCCGAGCTGGCTGCCGCATGTGACGCTGCTCTATGGCGATCGCGAGATCAAGGAGGAAGCGATCGAGCCCATAGACTGGACCGTGCGCGAATTCGTGCTCGTTCACAGCCTGCCCGGCCGGAATCGATATAGTCCCCTCGCTCGCTGGGCGCTGCGCGGCTGATCAGCTTGCGCCGTGGTCAGACATTGATCTCGGCCCAGATTGCGGCATGGTCCGAAGCCGCATGAATCGGCTCCTTCATCTCGACGTACTTGTCCCATTTCTGCGGCCGGACGCCCGGCCAGGCACCTTTGCGGAAGACGCCGCCACCCGTCACGTGCGCCATCAGCTCGGGAGAGAGCAGGATGTAGTCGATCTTGTTGCCCGCGCTGGCGCTGGCAAAGGTGCCGGGAAACCCGCCATCGTCGAATGCGTTGTGGGTGCTGATGTCCTTGAGATTGGTCTGCTGGATCAGCGGGCCGAGCGGATTGCTGTCGGGTGTATCATTGAAATCCCCGAGAACGGCGATCAGCTTTTTGCCGCCGGCGCGAAGATCGTCGTAGATCTCCTTGACACGAAGGGCCTGGGCCTTGCGTCTCGCATTCGAGGTTGCCGTCGAGCCGAAGCCCTTGCTCTTCAGGTGATTGACAAGAACGGTCAAGACATTGCCGGCAGGGGTGTTGATCTCGAACACCGGGCAATCCCTGCTGAAGATGCGGTTGCCGTTCTTGCTGTCGTCGACATGACTGCGAATGGACCGGATATCGTAGCCGTCGCGCGTCATGACCGCCACGTCGATTCCGCGCTCATCATTGCCGTCGATCAGCATCACGTGCTCATAGGCGTTGCCATTGACCGCCGGCATGACATCCTCGCAGAAGCGCAGCAAGGACGGACGGTTTTCGGCTTCGACGATGCCGAGGATGTCGGCACTCAGATCTCTGATGACCTGCGCGGTCATGCGGGTTGCTATTTCGTTGACCGCCTCATACTTGAGATCGACCCAACCGATCCAGTCGTCGCGGCCGTTGGCGACGATATCGATGGTTCCGTTCTTGCGGCGGGTCAGCAGGTGGCCGTGATTCTGCCGCAGAATGACCCACTGGCCGCCGTCGTCCGCCTTGGCGATCCCCAGGTCCTTCATGAGCTGGATGATCTTCTTCTTGTCGGCGGCGGAATAAACGGCCTTGCCAAGAATGGTGTTCAGCGCGGCATGCATCTTGAGGACGTTCTTGCCGGCTTGCCAGGTGGCCTGATTCAAGGCACGGGCGCGCTGGAAAAGATTCTCGACGTTGTAAGACGCGAGCTTCATGACCGCCTCCAAATCATCCATTCATCAGCGCTCAATCATACCACAACTTTAGGATGAAGTCATCGGCCATGGATGCCCCGTTACGCGAGCAAGACGCTTTGGTGACCGAACCATGATGCGGCAACGCTTATGCCATTGTCTTCAAATCATGGCGCTTGATCGGGCGTGCCGGGATGCGGCCGGCGACGATCCTGAATCCGGCCCGTTTGAAGGCCCTGGCATAGCCGGTGCCGGTGGCGCTGGGCGAGACTGCCGTCAGCGATTGACCATCTCCATCATGCCCGGCGCATAGCGCTGGCCGCACGCGGCGCCCTTGGGTGCGATGCCCTCGATCGCCTCGAGCTCTGCAGGCGAGAGATGCACATTGACCGCGCCCGCATTCTCTTCCAGCCGGGCCGTGCTGCTGGTCCCGGGGATCGGCACGATGTCCTTGGCGCGGGCGAGCAGCCACGCGAGCGCGAGCTGCGAGGGCGTGCAGCCCTTGTTGCGCGCGAGAGCGTTGACCTGGTCGACCAAGGCAAGGTTCTTGCCGAAATCTCGCCCTGGAAGCGGGGCGAGCCACGCCGCCAATCGTCCGGCGCCAGGTCCTCCAGGCGCTTGAAACGTCCGGCCAGAAAGCCGCGGCCGAGCGGAGAATACGGAACGAACCCGATGCCGAGCTCCTGCACTGCCGGCAGGATCTCATCCTCGGGATCACGGCTCCACAGCGAATATTCCGTCTGGATGGCAGTGATCGGATGAACCTTGTGCGCGCGCCGGATGGTGGCGGCGCTCGCTTCGGACAGGCCGAGATAGCGCACGTTGCCGGCGCGCACCAATTCCGCCATGGCGCCCACCGTGTCTTCGATCGGAACCTTGGGATCCTGCGGACCTCAGTTAGCTGGGCGCGCGCTACACGCCCTTCAACAGGAGACTCTCGAGGTGGCCGCGGAGCGAACGTACTGGCTGGATCGACTAACCCTGGGCGGCCTGCTTCAGCTTCGCGATGTCGATCTTGGTCATTTTCAGCATCGCTGCCATGACCCGTTTCGATTTAGCGGGATCGGGATTGCTGAGCAGTTCGACCAGCACCGATGGTACGATCTGCCAGGAGAGTCCGAACTTGTCCTTGAGCCAGGCGCAGTGTCCCGGCTCGCCGCCGGCGGACAGCTTCTCCCACAGCTCGTCCACTTCTTCCTGGCTCTTGCAATCGACCACGAAGGAGATGGCCTCGGTGAACTTGAAATGCGGTCCGCCGTTGAGGGCCGTGAATTGCTGCCCCTCCAGCTCGAAGGTGGCGGTCATCACGCTGCCCTTGGGGCCGGGCCCGGCATCACCGTATCGCACGACCTTCCCGATCTTCGAATTCTTGAAAATCGAGACGTAGAAATTCATCGCCTCTTCGGCCTGGTTGTCGAACCAGAGGAACGGGTGGATTTTCTGCATGACGTTTCCTTGTCGGTTACTGGATTTGTGCGAAATCCTCGTCCGTGAAGAGCGGGCGGATCTCGACGTCGGTCATCTCGTTGTGCGGATTGGGGCAGCGCTTCAGCCATTCCACCGCTTCCTCCATCGACTTGACCTCCCACAACCAGTAGCCGGCGATCAGCTCCTTGGTCTCGGTGAAGGGGCCGTCGATCACGGTGCGCTTCTGGCCGGCGAAGCGGACGCGCTTGCCCTTCGAGGTGGGATGCAATCCGGCGCCGTCGAGCATGATGCCGGCCTTCTGCAGCTCCTCGTTATATTTGCCCATCTCGGACAGCAGCTGCTGGCTCGGCATCTCGCCAGCCTCGGAAGCCTTGCTCGCCTTCACAATGACCATGACTTTCATGAACTTACCTCCTCTTTCATAGGGGTGTGGGGAAGGCCGGTTCCCGCCGGCGGTGCCGACGGCAACTCACCCTCTATCTGGACGACGAAGGGGGCGGCGCAAAGCCGACACGGAGATGAAATTTTTTGCCCTTACACACTAAACGCAGGTTCGCTTCGCTAAGACCCTGTCACTGAACGGGTTTACCGACAGGTAGCGGATTTCATTGACGATCCAACATCCAAAGTGTTCTCCGACAATTTTGGTGTTCGGTCATGACCAATGGTCCAGAGGTGATCGTTACCAAGCGTGTGACCTCGCTGAAGGAGCTGCGTCGCAGATATTCGAGCGAGGCTGCTTGCCGAGCGTTCTTCGAGCTGAAGCTCTGGACCTGGGTCCAGGCCCTTTATCTCGTCGTCACGTCGAGTAAGGGCGTCCGTGGTCATGGCGAGGGTTCTGGGGGTCACTCAGAGCACGGCCTGGAGGCTGGGTCATTCGATCCGCGAGATGATGCACGACCGCGACGGCAAGGGGCCTCAACTCAAGGGCATCGTCGAGATCGACATCAAATACCTCGGCGGCGCTCCGAAGCCCCGCAAGGACCGTGCCGCAAATCCCCGTGGGAAGGGCACATCCAAGGCCAGGATCTTGATCGCGGCAGAACGCGACGGACCCGTTCAAGGCACTGTCATTCAAGCGGAAACCATCGACGATATCGAAGCGGCGACGGCTGGAAGGATCGAGTCTGGAAGCTGGATCATGAGCGACAGCCAGAGCGCGTTCCAAAAGGCCTTGAGCAAGCTCGCCGGTGTGCATGCCACGGTGAATCACAGCCAGGGCGAATACGTCCGCGATGATGTCCACAGCAGCTCGGCGGATGGCTTCGGATTCATCGTGGAGCGCGCCAAGTTCGGCGTCTGGCATAAATTCGGAGCGCAGCACGTCCAGCGATATGTCGACGAGGTCGAATTCCGATGGTCGAACCGCGTCCGGAAGAAGATCGCCTCCAAGAAGGGCAAGGCCAGAAAGATCACCCTGCTCGTACCGGTCGAGAAGCAGATCACAGACTTGGTCAGGGCCGGCATCGGCCGACGCATCAGCCGGACCAAGAACTACAGCTTCAGACCTTCCCATCGGCCATCGCATTGGCCGCCTGACAAACCCAACACTCCCTTGTCTCCCAGGCCCCTCAAGATCGAGTGCGCAAGTTGCAAACTCCTGTTCGCGAGATTAACCTTGGCTCGTGGCATAGGTTCGAAAGACCTGGGGATACACCAATGCCGCTGGCTGAGCTAACCTTTCGCCCGGCGCGGAAATCGGACGCCTCGAACCTGGCTGTCCTAATCGACAGTGCGTCTCGCGGTTTGGTGGCGTGGTTGTGGACCACGCTGCGCATTCCAGGCGAGTCCATACTCGAGGTTGGCCGACATCGCATTCTCACCAATACGAACAGCCCTTCTCATTTCGCCAACTGGACCGTTGCCGAGATCGACAGCGAGGTTGCTGGCGCGTTGACCGGCTTCGTGGTGCCGGAACCCGACAAGTCAAGGGATGTTGCCGATCTTCCGGAAGCATTTGGACCGTATTTAGAGCTGGAGGCGCTCGCCACGGAAACTTGGACTCTGATGGCTGTCTCGGTCTTTCCGGAATATCGGGGTCGCGGGCTTGGCGCCGCGCTGCTGGCCGAAGCGGAGAAGCTGGCGCGACACAGTGGCGTGCGTCAGATGTCGCTGCTCGTTGAAAGCGCGAATGCCGGAGCACATCGGCTCTATCTTCGCCACGGCTTCCGCGAGCGGGCGCGCAGGCCCTTCCTGCCGTTCCCCGGATCCACTGACGAAGGCGACTGGTTGCTGATGGTCAAGGACGTCGCGTAGGCCCCTCTCCGAAAAAACCCAAGAGTCCGATTCCTGCGTTTAGTGTGTAAGGGCCAAATTTTTTGCTCTAGCGCTGTAGTTCCGCGCCGAGCTGGTCCAGCAGCATACTGGTGCCGCGCTCGCGGCCGCCGGCATCGTCATAGCCGTCGAGGAACACGGCCTGCTCCGTGAAGACCAGGCGTGTGCCGCTTCTTTCCGCCTTAAGCTCAACAGTGGCCAGCGAGACCGAGATGTGCCTCTGGTCGAGGTGCATGTCGTAGCTGTAGACGATGCGCTGGTCCGGCACGATGTCGTGGTAATAGGCATCGAACGTCGAGACCGTGCCGGTCCCGTGCCTGCCGCTCAGCCGTTCCTTGCCGCCGACCTTGAAATCGATCGACCGTTCGATGAACTGCCAGGTGGCGGGGCCTACGAACCAGCGGGCCTTGGCCACAGGATCGGCCCAGGCCTTGAAGACCCGGGCCGGCGAGGCGTCGTAGACGCGCTCGATGACGAACGTGCCGTGGGTTGCGGATCGTTCGGTCATGATTTCAGTGCCCTTCCGAGCGCCTCGAGCAGATCCTTCCAGCCGGCCTCGCGCGGACCGGCGGTGTCGAGCCCATCGAGGAAAGCACCCTGCTCGGTGAAGAGGAGCTGCGTGCCGTTTCCCGCCGGCTCGAATTCGAAGGTCGCGAGCGAGGCGGAGATGCGGTTCTCGCCGATCGTCATGGTGTAGGCGATGATGATCCGCTCGTTCGGCACGATGTCATGGTAGGTGGTGTCGTTGCGGATCGGCGTGCCGCCGCGGAAGCGGAACCGGCTGCGCTCGTATCCGCCGACCTTGAAGTCGGCGACGAACTCTTCGATCTCCCATCCTTCGCCCTCGGCGAACCAGCGACGCTTGATGGCCGGGTCGGCGAACGCCTTGAACACCTTCGCCGGCGGTGAATCGTAGCTGCGCTCGATGCTGAACGTCGCGTGTGTCACCGATCGCTCGGTCATGCTGTTCTCCCGCTCTTGCAATCAGGATTGCTGCTTGACGAATTGGCCGTTCTTGTAACCGGCGCCGAAATAGACCTGGACCTGGCGGAGCTGGTCACCTTTGAAGGTGAAGAACTCCGTGTTGCGGAATTCCTTGCCGTCGTTGGTGACGCAGCGATAGAGCGCGAAGGCTTCATCGCCCTTTTCGAAGATCCGCTCGATGATGTGCTCGCGGATCAGGTTCCTGTTCGGCCAGCAGCGCTCGAAATAGGTCGCCTTGTCGATCCTGTCGTCATAGGGGCTGGTGAAGGTGAAATCTTCCGCCAACGCCTGCTCGAGGTGCTTGCGGTCTCCGGACTTGTAGGCAGCGAAATAGCCGCGGATGGCGTCCGACCTGCTTTCAACCGGCATGTCGATCTCCTCGCGTGATGGAAGTGCGCTATTTCGGCATCATCGCGAAATAGGGCTGGGCTTCCTTGATAACGCGGGCGAAAGACGGGCGTTCCAGCAGCCGCTGGAGATAAGCCGCTGCGTGCCTGTGAGTCTCCTGGAACGGCATCACCACGTTGGCATAGAACAAAGCTGGCGCCGCAGCGCAGTCGGCCATCGTGAACGCATCGCCCATCGCCCACCGGTTGCTCGCCATATCTTGATCCACCATGCCGAGCGAGGTCTGCAGCAAAGCGCGTGCTTCCTCCACGCCAAAAGGATCGTTCTTGCCTTCAGGCCGCAGCCTGTCGGTGACGATTTTCTGCATCGGCACGTTCACATAGAGATCATAGAAACGATCGCGCAGCCGCATCTGCCGGCACAGGTCGCGATCCGTTGGGAAGAGCTGCGTCTTGCCCGGGAAGTATTGCGCCAGATATTCGATGATGATGCTGGTCTCGGGAATCGTGCGATCGTTCGCCTCATCGCGCAGTACCGGGATTTTGCCGATCGGCCAGATTTTCTTGTATTCGTCGATCTCGCTGAACAGATCGAGCAAGCGCGGCTCGAACGGCGTGCCGGTCTCATACAAAGCGATCAGCACCTTGTGACAGAAGGACGACAAGGGATGGAAATAGAGCTTCAGCGACATGATTATGCCTCCCTTCGGGAAATGAATTGATCGATGGACTACGCGCCGCCCTGTTTGTCCGGCTCGTCCGTGTCGGCGGCGAGAAACGCGCCGAGGCGATCGAGGCGGCGCTCCCAGATGGTCCGCCGCTCGGCGATCCATTGCTCCGCCGTCCGCAGCGCCTTTGGCTCGACGTGACAGGTGCGCACGCGTCCCGCTTTCTCCGACCGGACCAGGCCACTCGTCTCCAGCACCTGGAGGTGCTGCACGACCGCCGGCAGCGACATGGCGAGAGGCTTGGCCAGCTCGCTTACCGAAGCCGGTCCGCGAGTCAGCCGCTCCACCATCACCCGTCTGCTGGGGTCGGCGAGCGCCTGGAACATGAGGTCGAGCGCGGCCGATTGGTTAAGCATATGCTTAAGTATCACCTTCGACTCGCCTTTGCAAGAGTGGCGAGTGAGGTGGGGGTGCAACAGCAAGTGGCTGCGAATCCTCACAAACGATGTCGACCCTTGCTTTCCCGGATATTTTCCTGATTCTGAACGTGAGTATTTCTGGGGATGGTGAGACTTGACCGACGAAAAGCGGATCGGCGCTGAGCAAGTCGCGCTGGGTGAGATCGCCGGTGCCACCGGCCTTCCGATCGAATTCGGCAACTGGTGGTCGCGCCTTGGCGGCGGCTTTGTCACGCCCGCGATGTTCTGGGCGCCCGACCGCGTGGACCCTTCCCCGCGGTGCGAGCATGTGCCGATCCTGTTCTGGCTGGTAGATGCATTGCGACCCTTCACCCTGGTTGAGCTGACCGAGGCGCCCGCCGCGCCGTATCTCGCCTTTTGCCAGGCGGTCGGCCGGTTACGCTTGCCCACGCGTTGTTACGCGATTTCCGGTCGCAGCGCGAAGCGCGACGAGCTGATCGGCCATCACGACGGGCGCTACGCGCAATTCTCGCAGCTCCTGCAGATCCGCGCCGAAAAGGCGTTCGAGCGGTTCGAGGACGGCACGGTCGATCTGCTCAGCATCGATGCGACGGAAAGCGGCGCTTTCGCCCGGTATAGCGAGGACTGGCTGCCGAAGCTGTCGAAGCGCGCCGTCATCCTGGTCTATGGCATCGACGATCCGTCGACCGACAACAGCGCGCTCGAATTGTGGAATGCGCTTTCCGGCAAGTATCCGCATTTCGAGTTCGTGCACGGCGCCGGGCTCGGCATCCTCGGCGTGGGCGAGGATCTGCAGCCCGCCTTGCAGCATCTGTTCTCGCTCGATGCGGTCGCGCCGCGCGCGCTCGAGGTGCGCGAGATGTTCGCGCGCCTCGGCGGCAGCGTGGGTCTGCAGGCGGAGCTCGGCGATATCCGGCGCCGGCTGAACGCCGCGCTCGACAGCGACCAGGTGGCGAAGCTCGATGCTGCGCTGAGCGCGGCGAAGGACGCACTGGCCGCGGCGCGGGTCGATCATGTGAAGACCTTGAAGCGGCTTCGCAAGGTCGAGGAAAGCTTCTGGTGGCGCATCACCAAGCCGCCGCGGCGGCTGGTGAAGAATCACCGCTGGGCCTTCTACAACATGCGGCAATGGGCGATGTGCGCCTATTGGATCGCGACCTTCCGCTTCGCCCGCATGAAAAAGCAGATGCGGCCCTATCGCCATGCCCGGCTGGTGCTGAAAAGCGGCCTGATGCACGAGGCCTGGTATCTGCGGCAATATCCCGACGTGGCGGCGGTCGGCATCCCGCCCTCGCTGCATTACGTGCTCTATGGCGGGTTCGAGGGGCGCGACCCTTCGCCGATGTTCTCCTCGCAGGCCTATCTCGACGCCTATCCCGACGTGCGGGCGGTGAAGACCTGTCCGCTGGTGCATTACATGCAGAAGGGCCGCTACGAGAACCGCACCATCAGCCCCTCGACCGCCAAGCCGCCGCTGGCGGCCACCAGGCGCTGAAGCCCTTTACTCTTTCGGTTTCTTGCCGCGCATCGTGGTGATGCGCGGCCCTTCGACAATGCGCGCCATGGACAGCGAATCCACATAGACGCCATTGCGGATCGAATAGGCGCGGTGGGTCCCTTCGATTTCGAACCCGAACTTGCGATAGAGCGCGATGGCGCGCGCGTTGTCGGCATAGACCCGCAACTCCATCCGGCGCAGGCCCAGCCAATTGTCGGCGAGATCCAAGGCGGCCTCCATCAGGGCCGTGCCGACGCCCTTGCCCTGCCAGGCATCGCGTACGCCCATGCCGATCTCTCCGACATGAGCGCGGCGGGCGCGGGTTAGGCGCGTCAGGCCGAGATTGCCGACCACTTCGCCGCCGACCGTCGCGACCAGGCCGTGAATCGTCTCGTCGTTCTGTGACAGCCGTTTGCGCCACAGCTCCGGGCTTGGGAACGGCAGTTGCAGCGTCTGCGAGTAGGCGTTGCGATCGGCATAGAGCCGCGCCAGGGCCTCGAAATCCTCGACCCGCGCGGCTCGCACCTCGATCTTGATGCGCCTCGGCTTTTTCATCGGCGCGACTCAAAAAAGGCGGCCGGATACCCCCTCGGGACCGGCCGCGACCCCCCGAATTTGCGGCGTGGTGAGGCTACGCCGCTTCCGATTTCCGCTGATAGGCCTGGTGGCAGTGGTTGGCGCAATAAGGCCGGCCCGGTTCCGACGGCTCGCCGCAGAAATGGAAGCCCGGCTGCTTCGGATCGCCGACCGGCCAGGAGCAGGCCTTGGTACCGCCATGGGCGCGCACCGGCGGATAGTGGCGCGGCTGCTCGCGTGGGACCGGCGACGGGCTCGCCGCCACGGTGCCGTCCTGCTGCTGCGGCAGAGCGCGCTGCAGCTGCATCATGGGCTTGGGCTGCGGCGCCATGGCGCGGCGCGGAACGGGACGGCGCTTCGGCACCGAGACGCCGTTGGCGTCGCGCTTGATCGGCGAGGGCCGGCCGGTGAGGCCGAGACGATGCGCCTTGCCGATTACCGCATTTCGCGTAACCCCGCCAAGCGCTCCCGCAATTTGACTGGCGGTCTGGCCCTGACCCCAAAGCCGCCGCAGCATCTCAATCCGTTGTTCGGTCCATTCCATCTATGCCTCCGAAATCCGCAGATTGCCCCGAGATGTTGATATGTCATCATCTTCACACCACTAGACCTTGAGTGGCAAGGGCGATTTGTCAAAATGTTGTGGATAGACGTCATCCACCCGCAATATGTGGGACAGAACCGGAACGCTACAGGTGGAATAAGGCGATTTCGGGGCCGTTAATTAACGATCATGAGCTGCTTGGTCAGCACATCGATGATGTCTTTGAGGGTCCGGCCGGACGCGATCTGGCCGTTGCGGGATTGCAGGATGTATTTGGCGTCCCGGTCGCCGCGCAGCTGGACCTTGATGATGGCGAACAGGGGCTGCTCCTGCGCCCGGCGATAGATCGAGAACACCGCCATGTTGCTGCGATGGTCGATGGCGTAGTCGCGCCACAGGCCGCGCGATACCTGGCGGCTATAGATGGACAGAATGCGCATGAGATCGGCGCGGTCGAAAAAGACCTTGCCGGCGCGAGGCCGGTAGTCACTCAGCAGGACCGGGTGCGACATTGCTCCTGCACGGTATTCATGGTGCCTTTCGACTCGAAGCAAACGGCTCTCGACCCCGAAAGTTTCACCGCAAAGCGGGGCTTTCGTCTAGATCGTTTCCAGATCTTTTAGTGCACCCGGATCTCGTCGCTGGCGGTGGGGTCGGGGGTGGAATAGCAGGTCACGAGGCCGCGCCGGCGATAGCAATAACCGCTGAGATCCCGCCGGGCGATAGCCTCCGCAGCGGCAATTTCGGCGGCGCTGCGGCAATAATTGCCGGTGTCCTTGTAGCGCAGGAAGCTGCAATCCTGACCGGTGATGGCGGAGACCGCGTGGTCGGATGCCAGCTTGCCTGTCTGATTGAGGGAAACCCCCTCCACACCGGCATAAACCGCGATCGCGGGAACGGCGGCCAGCGTGGCGCAGCCGGATAGGCCGGCCAGCAAAGCGAAGCCGATCAAGGGGATCAAGAGGCGCCGGATGGGCATGGCACGGGCTTTCCAAGTGTGTCCTGCCCAGCATTCAGCAAGAACCGTTCCAACTGATCAAAGCCTGGGAGATGGTTTGCCATCGCCGGGGTCAGCCGCTATGTTACGGCCCGATTTTGTTAATCGATCCCGTGGGTTGCGCACGTCGACCATACGAAGCGACGGCCAGGGAGCAACGGGACAGCGGAGACAGTAGGCGTGGCAGACATTTTCCACGAGGTCGAAGAGGACCTCCGGCGCGACCAGGCGGCCGCGATCTGGAAGAAATACGGCAATCTCATCATTGGGGCGGCTTTGGTGCTGGTCCTGGCGGTGGCGGCCCATTGGGGCTGGAAGGAATATTCGACCCGCAAGCAGCTTCAGGCGTCGGCGGATTTCCTGAGCGCCGCGTCCACCGCCGATGTGGCGCAGCGCGAAGCGGCGCTGGCCAAGGTCGTGGCGGACGGCGGCTCCTACGGCGTGCTTGCGCGCTTCCGCCTTGCCGAAACTGCGGTGCAGAGCGGCGACAAGGCCAAGGCCCGCGGCATCCTGACGGAGATCGCCAACGATCCGGGCGCGGACAAGCCGTTGCGCGATCTCGCCACCATCCAGGCGGCGTTGCTGGAGCTCGATATCGGGAAGCCCGAGACCGCCGCGGACCTGGTCAAGGACCTGACCAAGGAGGGCGAGGCCTATCGCCTGTCCGCGCTGGAGATCACCGGTCTTGCCGCAATGGCGGCCGGCGACAAGGACAAGGCCAAGACGACGTTCGAAACCGTGAAGACGGCAGCGCGCGAAGCCGCGCCAGGTTCCGGCTTCGCGCAGCGGGCCGAGCAGTTGCTCGATCGGCTTGGGAACTGAGCGGCGTGGGGGAAGCGATGAGTGGGCGCAAGGGTCCAATGGGGGGACCAGTGGGAATCGCGCGCGCCGGATTGCGCTGCGCCAGGTCGGCGGCGGCGCTGGGCGCGATCATAATGCTCGCAGGCTGCGGCTGGTTCGGCAGCAGCGACAAGCCGCCGTTGCCCGGCGACCGCGTCTCGGCGCTTCAGCTCAACAGGCAATTGGACGTCGATCCCGAGCTGGCGGGCACCGACGTCATCCTGCCCGAGCCCTATGTGAACAAGGATTGGACGCAGGCGGGCGGCAACCAGACCCACGCCATGTATCACCTGAAGGCCAGCTCCGGCGCGCTGCAGCAGCTCTGGTCGGTCGATATCGGTGCTTCGGCCAGCGACGACAACCGCCTGCTCGCGGAACCGGTGGTGGCTGACGGCGCGGTGTTCGCGATGGATGCGGATTCCGTGGTGAGCGCTCATGACGCGGCCACCGGCAAAGAGATCTGGCGCGAGGATCTGACGCCGGACGACGAGGATGACAACCTGTTCGGCGGCGGCTTCGCCTGGGCCGACGGAAAGCTGGTGGTCTCCACGCCCTTCGCCAAGGTGTTCCTGCTCGATGCCAAGACCGGCGAAGTGAAATGGGAAGCGCCGGCGCCCGCGCCGATGCGCTCCGCCCCGGCGGTCAGCGACGGGCGCATCTTCGTCATCACCATCGATAACCAACTCGTGGTCTATGCACTGGATGACGGGCGCAAGCTGTGGTCCAACGCCGGCGTCGAAGAGGCCGCCGGCCTGCTGGGCGGCACCACGCCCGCGGTCGACGGCGATATCGTGATCGCGGCCTATACGTCCGGCGAATTGCTGGCCTTCGATGTCAGCGACGGCCGCTCTATCTGGACCGAATCCCTCGCCGGCGGGGCGCGCGGCAACGCAATCGCGACCCTGACCGATATCCGCGGCCGGCCGGTGATCGACCGCGATTTCGTGGTCGCCATCGGCAATGGCGGCGTGATGGCCGCGATCGACAAGGAGCGCGGCGGCCGGGTGTGGGACAACGGCCTTGGCGGGACGCAGATGCCATGGGTCGCGGGCGATTTCGTCTTTGTCCTCACCAACGACAGCGAGGTCGTGTGCCTGTCGCGCGCGGATGGGCGCATCAAGTGGATCACCGCTTTGCCGCAGTTCGAGGACCCTCAGGACAAGGAGGACCGCATCTATTGGTCCGGCCCCGTGCTGGTCAGCGACCGCCTGCTGGTCACGGGCTCCAGCGGCCTCGCCGTCGCGCTGTCGCCTTATGACGGGAGCATCCTCGGCAAACAGGAGCTGCCCGATTCCTCGCATCTGCCGCCGGTCGTCGCCAACGAAACGATCTATATCCTGTCGGACGACGCGCGGCTGGTCGCGCTGAAATAGCAATCCATGGCTTTCACCATCGCCATCGTCGGCCGGCCCAATGTCGGCAAGTCGACCCTGTTCAACCGCCTGGTGGGCAAGAAGCTCGCTCTGGTGGATGACCAGCCGGGCGTGACGCGCGACCGGCGCTTCGGCCCCGGCCATCTGGGCGATCTCGATTTCACGGTGGTCGATACCGCGGGCCTCGAGGACGTGTTCGATGGATCGCTCGCGGCGCGCATGCGCGAACAGACGGAGGAGGCGATCCGCCAGGCAGACGTCGCATTGCTGCTGTTCGACGCGCGCGCCGGTATCACGCCCCTCGACCAGCATTTCGCCAGGTACCTGCGCAAGACCAGGACGCCGATCCTGCTGGTCGCCAACAAATGCGAAAGCAAGGCGGCGGAGGCGGGATTGAACGAGGCGTTCCGCCTCGGCCTCGGCGCGCCGATCCCGATTTCCGCCGAGCATGGCGAAGGCATGGGCGCGCTCTATGACGTGCTGCGCGAAGCGGCGGACCGCAAGGAGGCGCGACACGCGGCCGAGACGATCGATGCCGATGCGGCGCTGGAGGAATTGCCCGACGACGAGGCGCCTGCGCCCAAGGTGCTGCAGCTTGCCATCGTCGGCCGGCCGAATGTCGGCAAATCGACCTTGGCCAACGCACTGCTGGGCGAAGAGCGGCTGCTGACCGGCCCGGAGGCCGGCATCACGCGCGATGCCATCGCGGTCGAATGGGAGTGGAAGGGGACGCCGATCCGCCTCATCGACACGGCAGGGCTGCGCCGCCGCGCGCGGGTGGTGGAAAAGCTGGAGCGCCTGTCCGGCGCGGACACCGACCGCGCCGTCCGCTACGCCCATGTCGTGGTGCTGGTGCTCGACGCCAACGACATGCTGGAGAAGCAGGACCTCACCATCGCGCGCCACGTGATCGAGGAAGGGCGCGCCCTCGTCATCGCGGCCAACAAGTGGGACGCGATCGACGACAAGAACGAAGCGCTGAAAAAGCTTAAGGAGCGGGTGGAAAAGTCCCTGCCGCAGGTGACCGGTATTCCAGTCGTCACCATGTCGGCGCGCTCCGGGCGCAACCTCGACAAGCTGATGCAAGCGGTCTTCAAGATCTATGGCGAGTGGAACAAGCGGGTGCCGACCGCGCAGCTCAACCGCTATCTCGAGGCCGCGACCGTCGCACACCCGCCGCCCCTGGTGCGCGGACGCCGCATCAAGCTGCGCTATATGACGCAGATCAAGACCCGGCCGCCGACCTTCGTCCTGTTCGCGGCAAAGGCTGACGAGCTGCCCGACGCCTATGCGCGTTATCTCGTCAACGGCATCCGCGAGCGCTTCGACTTGAAGGGCGCGCCGATCCGCCTGCAATTGCGCCAGACCGACAATCCGTTCGCGGAGAGGGAATAGGCGGCGCGCCTCTCACGTCGGTTGCGGCGCCTGGAATTCTGGTGCGAGCCTTCTAGAGTTGGCCATTCAGGCTTGGGCAATGGTCTTGATGGGAAGCACGCATGATCACAGCCGCCATCACCGTCACCATCCTCGTCGCCTTGACGATCCTGGTTCATTACGAAGTGCTACGCATGGCGTCCGTTTTCATTCCGGAGAAGGGCGGATCGCGTCCGCGCTGACGCGTGCTGCTGGTGGTCTTTGCGTGCTTTGCCGCACACACCATCGAGGTATGGATGTTCGCAGTCGGCTACTACCTGTTCGTCGATGTCTTCCGGCTCGGCGGCATCGGCGGGGCGCACCACGGCACCTTCGTGGACAACGTGTATTTCTCAGCCGTCAATTATACGTCTCTCGGCTTCGGCGATGTGTACCCGCTCGACAATGTCCGGCTGATCAGCGGGGTGGAGGCGCTGGTCGGCCTGCTGATGATCGCGTGGTCGGCATCGTTCACCTATCTGGCGATGGAAAGGTTTTGGCCAATGCACGGCAAGGCGAAATGGCCGACCGGCTACACCCGACGCGCCCCGAGCCGGCGGAAGGCACCCCCGGATGACGACGCGGGATGAGGCTGCAGCGCGCCGCTCACCGCAGTCAGCGTGCCGGCTTCACGTTCTGGTTCAGGCTGAAGAAGTTGGTCGGATCGTATTTGGCCTTGAGTGCTGCCAACCGGGCGTAGTTGCCGCCGAACGCCGCCTTGATCGCATCGGGATTTTCTTCGTCGAGGAAGTTGAGGAGATACCCGCCGCTGGAATGCGGCTTCAGCGCATCGGACAGATCGCGCGCCCAGCGGATATGCGCCTCGCTCTCATCGGGGTTGGTCCATTGCGCCGTGATGCCGACATTGTATTGCGCCTGCCGCTGGGCAAACGCCGTGCCGCCTGTGCCGATCTTGCCTGCAGCGCCGCCATAGAGCTCCAGGACCACACCAGACAGCGGCGAGTGCGGCCGGTTGGCATGCTCGATGAGCAGATCGATCACGTCGTCGCTCAGTTTGCTGATAAAAGTCGATTTCCAGTAATTGTAGGTGCCGTCCGGAAACCCGTCATCGAGGAGCTTCTGCATGGCCGGGAACGGCATCGGCTGGATCGCATCCACGAGCGGCGCACCGAATTTGCGCAACGGCTGAAGGACGCGCCCGCCTTCCGTCTGGTCGCCGCAATAGCATGCGGCCATGGCGACGGCCGGGATGCCATCCGGCGTCGATATCAGGCCGGCATAGGCGGTCACCTCGTCCGGCGCCGAAGCCATGAAGTCGCGATAATGGCGAAAGACCGGCCCGGCCTGGTCCCGGGCATGAATGAGAAGGCCGCCGAGCACGGTCGAGACGGGGCGAGCGCGGAACAGGAAGGACGTCACGATTCCGAAATTGCCGCCGCCGCCGCGCAATCCCCAGAACAGATCCGCATTGGTCTCGAGGTCGGCGGTCAGGACCTTGCCGTCGGCCGTCACGACCTCGCAGGACAGGACGTTGTCGCAGGTGAGGCCGTATTTTCGCACCAGCCAGCCGACGCCGCCGCCGAGCGTCAGGCCGGCGATTCCGGTCTTGGAGACGACGCCCGCGGGGACGGCAAGACCATGGAGGTGAGTCTCGCGATCCACATCGCCCAAAGTGGCGCCGCCCTGCACGCGTGCGGTCCGGTTCCGTGCGTCGACGAACACGCCTTTCATCGCCGACAGGTCGATGACGATGCCATCGTCGCATACAGCGCGCCCGCCTACATTGTGGCCGCCGCCCCTGACCGCAACCAGCAGGCCGTTCGCGCGGGCGAACTTCACCGCCTGCACCACATCGGCCGTTCCCGCACAGCGGGCGATCAGGCCGGGGCGCCTGTCGATGCTGGCGTTCCAGATCCGCCGCGCCGCGTCATAAGCGCTGTCCTGCGGCAGGATGACCTGGCCGTGGAACTCGGCCTTGAAGGAATCGATAAGCGCTGCGTCGATCGCCGCACCGCTGCGCTGTTTCAGCCTCGCCTTGTTCATGATTGCCCTCTCGGTCGGTGGGGAGCCGATAAGAAGGCCAGTTCACTACGGTTTGGCTACTGCCTCGAGCTTTCAGGTTACGGATGTGACGAACGGCCGCGAAACCGCGCGAACTAACGCCGATCCGGCTTGCCGTCATGAGGCCCGAGCGGCCGTTGCGGTGCGTCATGCCACCAATCCTCGCCCCACTGGTCACGGTACTCGACGTGGCGCGGGTAGAAAAGGCGGTTGCCGGCCACGGCTCTCTGGCCGACCACGATCATGCGCAGGTCGGCAGTGCCATTGTTGATGAAATTGTGGCTGATGCCGGTGCCGGCTGGGAAGGCGATGGCATCGCCAGGCGTCACGCGGTGCAACCAGCCATCGATACAGGCATCGGCTTCGCCCTCCAGGATGAAGACGAACTCTTCTTCCTTGCTTTCGGCGTGCGGAAAGCAGGAGCGGTGGTGGGGCAGCAGCCGCTGGTGATGGATGCCGATGCGGGTCAGGCCGAAACGGTCGCTGTAGTCGACGTCGATCGCCATCGGCTCCGAGCCGTCATAGGGGCGATCCGGCTCGCCTTCCTGCCCGCCGAAGTTCAGGATGCAATCGGGACGGTGCTCCGCCATCGCCGGCCCGGTCGTGCGCTCTCCCGGCTTGCCGTGATGCGGGCCCATCGGCCGCTCCGGCACGTCCTGCCACCAATCCTTGCGCACGGCCATCTGCTCGGGGTTGCAGGGATAATAGATCTTGTTCTCGGGCTTGGCCGTCTCGCCCACCACCAGCAGCCGCACCTCGGCATCGGTATTGTTGAGGAAGGTGTGGCAGAGCCCGGTGCCGGCCGGAAACCCCACTGCGTCGCCTGCGGACAGGCGATGCAGCTGCCCGTCGATCCAGGCATCCGGCGCGCCCTCGATCACGAACACGAATTCCTCTTCCAGGCTCTCGGCATGCGGATAGGAGGTGCGGCGGCCCGGCGGCAGGCGTTCGTGATGAATCCCGATGTTCTTGAGCCCGAGCTTGCGCGCCAACGGCGCGCCGATGCTCAGAAGCTCGTCGCTGTTCGGGTAATGCCCGTCATCGGCGCCTTCGAGCTGGGTCCAATGGCGGATGAAGGAGGGGCGGCTTTCGGCGTCCATCAACAGCCTCTTCGAATATAGGTGGCGGGATGTCGGTAAACGTCCCACTCATATCAGTAGTTCCGGAAACGATCATACCAATAAGGGGTCTGGTCCGCCCACCGCGACCACTTGGGATTGCCGTGAAGCAGGATCCACGCCGCCCGCGAATAAGCGCCGTGGCTGAGCGCGCGGCAATCGCGTTTCGTGGTCATGATCGCACGATGCAGGGCCTCACCCGGCCCATTCTCTCCCTCGGGCCAAAGCCGCCCCAGCCATTTGTCGAAATAGCCTCGGTCCGCCTGCGCCCAGGCGGTGGCCTGCCGCGTCAGCAACTCCGGCGCGCTCGGGAGCCTTGCGATCGCCCGCAACTCTTCCTGGTCCACACCGGCTTGCAGCCAGTCCGGCCATTCGCGCGGGATCAGCACACCAGTGTAGCCGACGCGGCTGGCGAAATATCCATAGGGAGTCCATGGCGAGGGCCCAACGACGAGTTCGCTGCGGTAGTTGATGCGCCACCAAAGCTCGAGCTTTGGGATTTCGCCATAGTGCAGCACACGTCCCAGCAGATCATCCATCGCGCTCTGATACGAATCCGGCGTGAGATGGCCGCACCATCGGCTGTCCCCGCCGCGCGGCCACTCAGCCTGGATGGAATACGCCTTGTTCCGCAACATCAGCAGCAGGGCCAAATGATCGCGCTCGGTCCCTTTTGCGGTGGGCAAGTTCGGCGCCAGCGTGGCAAGAATGGCGTCATGCGCAGCAAGAAAGCGCATGATCTCCTCTGCCTTGACGGATTTGCCCAAGAGATGCGCGCGTGTCCAGGCGACGCGCGCCAAGACCAGGCGTGTTTCCTGATTGAATGCCTCGCCTTGCGCAAGCTGGAACAAGGCATCGATCGACAGGCCGTTCAGCACCCACCATTCCCGCGGATCGGGATGGCGGTTCTTGGTCAGCGACGCATACCTCTCGAGCGTGTCGGCGATCATCCAGGCGTCCTCGGTGAACGCCTGCTGCAATTGCGCATAGGAGCTGGATTGCGAAGCGCCCGCGATCACCGACAGCATCCATGAATCCTCGCGCGCGCTGGCGTAGAGGGAGGCGACGCGGCGGGCAATCCGCTCATCTGACACAGCCGCATCTTCACTGCCCGGGATGGGCGGACCGTCCGTCATCAGAGCGACCGCGGTATTGCGCACGCTCTCGGGCTCGCCTACGCCACGCGAGAACAGCAGGCGCAGCGCGTGAAACCGCATCAGCGGATAGGCGAGATACTCGTTCCGCGTCGCGGCGCAGACCATAACCTTGTGATGCAAATCCCGGAAGCGGCCGATCAGCGTGCCGAACGACGGATCGTCCGGCAGGACACGCGCATACACGACCAAGCCCCAGACGAGGTCCTCTCCATCGCGCCAGCGGTCCCAGGCATGTTGCGTGATGCGGTCGTAGGCCTGGCTGTGGAACGCGTGCGGGTCGAAGTAGGTCCAACTCGCGATCAAGGGGCGGTAGCCACGCTTGCCGTAGCCCCGGTAGACACGGTGGAGATTGTCGGATGCGGCCATGGATTGCAGCCAGTCGGCAACGTCAGTGGCGCGATAGGGGCTGGTCTCCGGCTCGTCCAGCCACCAATCGTCCCTTCGCTCGTGTCCGGTATAGGCTTCGGGCCGATACGACCGGAGGCCTTCCTCCTGCAGGAACAATTGCACGTACTGGAACTTCACGCGCTCCGTCTTGTCGGCGGTCAGGATCTGCGCCGGAACCAGCAGCTGCTGGAACCGCGCCGAGCGTGGATCGGCGCCCCAATCGGAGATCGGGCTTTCACCGATGGACCAAGGCAAGTCGCGCAACTCCTCGGGCAGGATCTCGGTGTCCACTCCCCGCATCAGGCGATAGAGGGCCAGCTCGCTCATGCTGTTGCCGTATGCGATACCGGCCGCGACCTTCAGGTTGCCGTCGCGCAGCGCCAGCGCGTTCGGGTTGTCGCAGGACTGCCCGGCTAGGACATCGCCCAGGCTGGCGGCGGGCAGGAGGATGGCAAGGGCGAAGAAGGCGACAAGGCCGGCACTCAAACTCGCGACGCGCACGAACGGCTCCAATGAACAAAGCAATGCGGCTCCACCAAAGGGAGCAAATCAATATGGCGAATTCGCGTTTATTGCGCGACCGAAATGAAGCACGCGAACGTTGTTAGTACGCCTTCACGACTTCCCCATTCCCCGTGTAATCCCCGCGCGCCAGCCGCACGAACGGCTCGGTGATGTCCTCGGGGGCGGGGAGGGTCTTGGGGTCTTCGCCGGGATAGGCGGTGGCGCGCATGCGGGTACGGGTGCGGCCGGGGTCGATCAGGTTGGCGCGCACGTTGGTCTGCAGGTTTTCCTTGGCATAGATGCCAACCAGCATTTCGAGGGCGGCCTTGCTGACGGCATAGGCGCCCCAATAGGCGCGCACGTCGCGGGCGACGCCGCTGGAGACGAAAATCGCGCGGCCGGCGGTGGATTGGCGGAGCAGGGGATCGAGGCTGCGGATCAGACGCCAGTTGGCGGTCAGGTTGACGTCGATCACTTCCTGCCACGCCTGGGGATCGGTGTGGGTCAGCGGCGACATCTGGCCGAGCACGCCGGCATTGCCGACCAGAACGTCGAGCTTGCCGTAGCGCTCGTAGAGGCCGGCGCCGAACTGGTCAATGGTGTCGTGATTGCGCAGGTCCATCGGCACCAGCAACGAGGTCTTGCCGCTGATGGCGCGGATCTCGTCATCCAGCTCCTCCAGCGCACCGACGGTGCGCGCAGTCAGGATGAGGTCGGCGCCCTCCTGCGCATAGCGCCTGGCGACGGCGCGGCCGATGCCGCGGCTGGCTCCGGTCACAAGGGCGATGCGGCCGGCGAGAGCTCCGCCTGCCTCGCTCATGCCGCCCCGCTCATGCCGGTTGGGCCAGCAGCGAAAGCTGGGCCGCGACCATGCCGCCGTCCTGGTCGGTGAGGGCGGTCGGATAATCGCCGGTGAAGCAGGCATCGCAATATTGCGGCCGCTTGTTGTCGCGCCCGACCAGGCCCATAGCGCGATAGAGCCCGTCGATCGAGATGAAAGCCAGCGAATCGCAGCCGATGAATTCCGCCATTTCCGCGATGCTGTATTTGGCGGCCAGCAGATTTTTCCGCTCCGGCGTGTCGATTCCGTAGAAGCAGGAATGCGCGGTCGGGGGTGAGGAGATGCGCATATGCACCTCGGTCGCGCCGGCGTTGCGCATCATCTCCACGATCTTCTTGGAGGTGGTGCCGCGCACGATGCTGTCATCGACCAGCACGATGCGCTTGCCTTCGACATGGGCGCGGTTGGCATTGTGCTTCAGCCGCACGCCGAGATGGCGGATCTGGTCGGTCGGCTCGATGAAGGTGCGACCGACATAATGGTTGCGGATGATGCCGTATTCGAACGGGATGCCGGAGGCGGCGGCATAGCCGAGCGCAGCCGGCACGCCGGAATCCGGAACCGGGATCACCACGTCGGCGCTGGCCGGGGCTTCCTTCGCCAGCTCGCCGCCGATGCGCTTGCGCGAATCATAGACGCTCTTGCCCTCCATCACGCTGTCCGGCCGGGCGAAATAGACATATTCGAAGACGCAGAACCGCTTCGGCGCCACGCCGAACGGCTTCATGCTGGTGACGCCGCGCTTGTCGAGGATGATGAGCTCGCCGGCATCGACGTCGCGCACATACTCCGCGCCGACGATGTCGAGGGCGCAGGTCTCGGAGGTGAGCATCCAGCCGTCGCCCAATTTGCCCAGCACCATCGGGCGGACACCCAGCGGATCGCGTACGCCGATCACCATGTCCTCGGCGATGCAGACCAGGGAATAGGCGCCTTCGACCTGATGCAGCGCGTTGATCAGGCGGTCGATCACGTTGCCGCGCAGGTGCGTTGCCATCAGATGCAGGATGACTTCGGTGTCGCTGGTCGACTGGAACATCGAGCCGCGCTTCACCAGCTCCTGCCGGATCATCTGCGCGTTGGTGAGGTTGCCGTTGTGGCCGACGGCGAATCCGCCGAAATGCAAGTCTCCGAACAGCGGCTGGACATTGCGCAGCGAATTCTCGCCGGTGGTCGAATAGCGGGTGTGCCCGATCGCGGCGTGACCGGTCAGCTTGCCGATCACCGAATGCTGCGAGAAATTGTCGGCGACATAGCCCTGCGCGCGGTGCGCATTGAAGCGTTGGCCGTCATGGGAGACGATGCCCGCCGCTTCCTGCCCGCGATGCTGCAGGGCGTGAAGGCCGAGCACGCAATGGGTCGCGGCCTCTTCGACACCGTAGATTCCGACAATACCGCACTCTTCCTTCAGATGATCGTCATCGAAAGGATGGGTCGTCAGCATCGGCCCGTTATTCCCTTTGGGGTTATTGCGACTGGCCCTGAATCAGTCGTTCCAGGTCCTTGCGCTCGGCGTCCTTATACCCGGAATGTTCTTCTTGTCCATCTTGATTTCCCGCAGGGCTGCGTTGCGTTCCCTGCCCCCCATTCTGGCTCGAGTCGGCCGGCGATTCGGCGGGGGACGGAGTGCCTGGCTGGGTGCCCGGCTGGGGCGTTTGCGGGCTCAGCTTCTGGATCGTCTCGTTGAGTTCCTGGCCCTGCTCGACCGCCTTGGAGCCTTCGTCCAGGATCGCGCTGGCGCGGTCCTTCAGGTCCTGGGGGATCAGGGTCTTGATGTAAGTTGCGGCCGTCGCCACGTAGGGCTCGGTGCGGGCCTGGTTGATGACGTCGGGCCGCTGCGCCTTGTCGGGGATGAACCAGTCGGTCATCGCCATGTAGGCGACCGCGACCAGCACAACGCCGCGCACCAGCCCGAACACCAGACCCAGCGACTTGTCGAGCGGCCCCAGCGAACTTGCGTGAACGCGCGACGAGATCGCGTGGTTGAAGAAGCCGAGCACGATCAGCAGGACGACGAACAGGCTGACCGCGCAGACGATATCCGCGAGCACAGCCTCCGCGATCTGCTTGCGCGCGAATTCGCGCACCTCCGGCACATAGAAAAAGATCAGGAACGTGCCGATGGCGGCGCCGATCCAACCGAACACCGACAGCACTTCCTTGACGAGGCCGCGGCTCAGGGCCAGCAGCGTGGACAGCGCGATAACCGCCAGCACCACGATGTCGACGAAGTTCACGAGCTTGCTCCGATCCACTATTGCGACAGGACTCGCTTGCCGGCGCTCAACGAACGCACCTCATTATACAGCCAATCCAAGACATCCTGCAGGTGGCCGATTTCGAGGATTTCAACGCCGGAAACGCCGCCGCGTTCCTTCCTGGCGGTGTCGCGCCGGCGCGGCATCAAGACACGGCGGAAACCGAGCTTGCCGGCCTCGCGCAGGCGCAACTCGGGCTGCGACACCATGCGCACCTCGCCGCTGAGGCCGATTTCGCCGAACGCCGCGACGTCTTCCGGCACCGGCCGGTCGGTCAGGGCGCTGATCAGCGCCAGCGCAACGGCTAGGTCAGCCGCCGGCTCGCCGATCCGGAGGCCCCCGGCGACGTTGAGATAGACCTCGTTGCCGGCAAAGCCCAGCTCCGCCCTGGTTTCCAGCACCGCCAGCAGCATGGCGAGGCGGCTCGAATCCCAGCCGACCACCGCGCGGCGCGGGGTGGCGAGCGGCGAGGGCGAGACCAGGGCCTGGATCTCCACCAGGACGGGGCGCGTGCCCTCGATGCCGGCGAAGACCGTAGTGCCGGAAACGCTGCCGCGCCGCTCCGCCAGGAACAAGGCGGACGGGTTGGGCACTTCCTGCAGGCCGCCCTCGGTCATCTCGAACACGCCGATCTCGTTGGCCGGGCCGAAGCGGTTCTTGACCGCGCGCAGCAGGCGGAAATGGTGCCCACGCTCGCCTTCGAAATAGAGCACGGTGTCGACCATATGCTCC
>Ga0111539_10000101_pt1 | contig 91390 bp, 68 predicted proteins | sample RhiMethybrSRZTD1_FD_79667 | JGI IMG/M metagenome (GOLD analysis project Ga0111539, IMG submission 79667) | Populus rhizosphere microbial communities from Tennessee, USA - Rhizosphere MetaG P. TD hybrid SRZTD1 (version 2) (version 2) | ecosystem: Host-associated > Plants > Roots > Rhizosphere >...
CACCGCCGTAGCCGCCGCCGCCACCACCGCCGCCGCCGCCCCGGGGCTTGCGCTCCTCGGCTTCGTTGACGCGCAGCTGGCGGCCGTCGACGTCGGCACCGTCCATGGCCTTGATCGCGGCCTGCGCGTCACTGTCGGTGGCCATTTCGACGAATGCAAACCCGCGCGAACGGCCGGTGTCGCGATCCTGCACGACGCTCACGCTGGTGACCTTGCGGCCGTCCTGGCCGAATGCGGCCTCGAGAGAGGCCTGGGTGGTCTGGAAGGAGAGATTTCCCACGAAAAGGCGCTTGCCCATAGAGTAGTTCGGACCCGGAATCGTCGTTCGTCGTGGGCTCGGTGGCGCTTGTCGGCGCCACCATGTCGCTCGGGTCCGGAGTGCCTGTGCGAGCCATCGGCTCGGCAGGGGGTCGGGGGCGCGGGCGGTTGCTCAAGCCGCGCAACGGCGCGGGTCCATCCAGTCGTCACACGTAGAAGTCGTCCCCGCAGCGACTGCCTGCGGTGAAGACACAACCGTGCATCTTACCGGGAACGCAAAAAGCTCCAAGCAACTTTGCCACCTCGGCCGGATTCGGCCGAGCGCCTCACGGCTTCTTCTTGGCCACGAACACCCCGCCGCCCTGATGGAGTTCGAAGGACTTGCCGGCCTGGCTCCAGACCAGCTTGACGCCCGGATCGAAGCTCGCGCGGAACTCCATCTCGCCCTGCCACAGGATCGCGAAGGCGTCCTGGCCCTCGGCCTGCGTCATCACCTTGCCGTCCTTCTCGAAGACCCGGATGTTCATGCCGAGCGCGTCGATCGAGTAGTCGCCGGCGATCAGGGCACGCAGTTCGGCGGTGGTCGGCTTGTCCGCGGCAACTGGACGCTGCAAGCCGAGCACTTCGTGGGCGATGTCCTCGGCGACGCGCTGGGCATTGAGGCGCTCGCTGTTGCTGATGACCGCCACGTGGAAGCCGGGCTCGGGCAACCAGAACAGGAACGAGTTGAAGCCGTTGATGCCGCCGCCATGGTGGACACGCGCCTTGCCACCGAACTCGTCGTGCATGAGGCCGAACCCGTAGTGCGTGTCGCGGCCGTTCGGCAACACCGTGGGCTGCGCCATGCGCGCATAGGACGCCTTGGTCACGACCTTGCCGGCGACGAGTGCCTGAGACCAGCGCACGAGGTCGCCACCCGTGGACAGCAGCGCGCCGGCTGCACCGGGCTGGCTCATGCCGAGCGGAGCGTCGTTGCCGAGCTTGCCCTGCGCGAACTCGTAACCCTGCGCGCGATTCTTGATCAGCTCGCGGTTGGAGTCGTAGCGCGTGCGGCCGAGACCGAGCGGCGTCGCGATCTCCTGCTGGATCAGCTCGGCGTAGGGCCGACCCGTGACCTTCTCGAGCAATACGCCGAGCAGGTAGTAGCCGGTGTTGTTGTAGCGCCACTCGGTGCCCGGTTCGAAGTCGAACGGCTTGCCAGCGACCAGACCGAGCAACTCGTCGTGGCTCAGCTCGAGCGGCTGCTTCTTCTCCCACTCGGGACCGAGGTCGGTGTAGCTCTTGATGCCCGAAGTGTGGTCGAGCAGCTGGCGCACGGTCACCGTCTTGCCAGCGGTCGGGAAGTCGGGCACGTGCTTGCCGAGCGAGTCGTCGAGCGACACCTTGCCTTGTTCGATCTGTTTCAGGACCAAGGCAGCCGTGAACTGCTTCGTGATCGAGCCGATGCGGAAGCAGGTCTCGGCGTCGGCCGCCACGTCGAATTCCGCGTCGGCCAGGCCATAACCCTTCGCGACCACCTCGCCGCCGAACGCAACACCGACCGACAGGCCGACCGCGCCGGGCTTCTTCAGGTGCTGCTTCACCACCGCGTCGATGCGGCTCGCCAGGTCCGGGGTCAGCGCATCCGGTGTCTGGCAAACCAGCGGGATCGCGAACGCGCAGAGGCACGACAACGTGGCGGCGGGTTGCTTCATGGGCGACCGCAGTATTCCCGCCGCGGCTCCGGATTGCAGCAACCGATGCCCGCACGACAACGACGCGTGCGAGCTACAGGTGGTAGAGCATCACGTAGACGACGACGCCCGTGATCGACACGTAGAGCCAGATCGGCGCGGTCACCTTCGCCCACTTCTTGTGCTGCGCGCGGCGGTCCTTCAGCCCGAGATAGATCGTGCGCAGGATCAGCGGCACCTGCACCACCGCGAGCACGATGTGGGAGATCAGCAGCGTGAAGTAGATCGGCCGGATCCAGCCCTCGCGCTTGAACTTGACCTGCGGCGCGTTGAGGTGATACGTGACGTAGCTGCACAGGAACAGCGCCGACACCCAGGCCGCTGCGAGCATGCATCTCTTGTGCAACCGCACGTTGCCGCGCTTGATCGCGACGAGCCCCGCACAGATCAACGAGAACGCGACCGCATTCAGCGCTGCATCGACGTCGGCGAGCACACGGAAATCGAAGTCGGCGAGCATGCTAGGTGGCGTCGCGCGCGCTGCGCCTCATGACGACGAACGTGCCGAGCAGGAACGTGGCGACCGCGAACAACACGGTGCCGAGCAGGCAGAGCGCGTACGGCGGCACACCCGCGACTTCGCCCTGGAACGCGTGCCGCAGCGCACCGACGCCGTAGGTCATCGGGTTCACGAAGCGCACCCAGCTCAGCAGCGGATGCGCTGCTTCCATCGGGAAGAAGGCTCCCGACAGCAGCAGCATCGGCATCAAGAGCAACATCATGATGCCGTGGTAGCCGGCCGTGCTGTCCATGATCCAGGCCAGCGAGAAGCCTAGCCCCGTCACGGCGACGGCCAGCAGCGCGAGCACGCCGAGCCCCGGCAACAAGCGCTCGGGCGCCAGCGAAACGCCCGCGAGCGGCGCCGCGAGCAGGAACAGCATCGCGAGCAGCATGCCGAGCGTGGCGCCGCCGAGGATCTTGCCGAGCGCGATCGCGCTGCGCGGCACCGGTGACACGAGCACACCCTGCAGGAACCCTTCCTTGCGATCCTCGATGACGGTGATCGTCGCGAAGATCGCCGTGAACAACGTGATCATCGCGAGCGTGCCGACGAAGAAGTACTCGCCGTAGTCCATGCCACCCGGCTTGAACGAGCCGTGCAGCGCACCGCTGAACAGCGCCCAGAACACGACCGGCTGCATCAGCGAACCGACGAGCCGCGGCCGATCGCGCAGGAAGCGCACGATCTCGCGGTGCCACAGAGCCACGACGGCGCGCATCACGAGCGTTTCCTCCGGCCCCGTTCTTGCGGCTCGGGCTCGGCGACGACGAAGCGTTTGCCGGTCCGCTGCAGGAACACGTCGAGCAGCGACGGGTGCGCGAGCTGCAGGCGCTGCACGCGAGCGGGAAAGCGCTGCATGACCTTGCTCACGAGCTCGTGCACGGCCTCGCCTTCGAAGCGCAGCGTGCCGTCGACCACGCGCGCGGTCACGCCGAACGCCGCCGCGAGGTCGTTCGCGAGCGTCTGGGCCTCCGGCGTTTCGATCTCGAGGACCTGGCCGCCGACCTCGCGCATGAGGTCCGCGGGCCGGCCCGCCGCGACGATGCGGCCCTGGTCCAGCAAGACCAGACTGTCGGCCTGCGCGGCTTCGTCCATGAGATGCGTCGTGAACACGACCGTGAGCCGCGGCTGCGCGCGCAACACGGCCCACATGTCCCGTCGCGCCGCCGGATCGAGCCCCGTGCTCGCTTCGTCGAGCAGCACGAGCTCGGGCGCGCCGAGCAGGCACTTGCCGATCTCGACGCGCCGCCGCATGCCGCCCGACAATTCGCCGACGCGGTCGCGCGCGCGATCGCCGAGGTTCGTGGCCTCGAGCATCTGGTCGATCCGGTTGCCGAGCTCGCGGCCCGCGAGTCCGAGCAGCATGCCGCCGTAGTGCAGGTTCTCTCGCACCGTGAGCTTCTTGTCGATCGCGGGCGACTGGAACACGACGCCGATGCGTTGCCGGATCGCAGCGGCCTGCGTGGCCAGGTCGAGGCCGAGCATGGACACGCGCCCCTGCTGCAGCGGCACGATCGTCGACAGCAGCTTGAACAGCGTCGACTTGCCCGAGCCGTTGGGTCCGAGGAACCCGTGCGCCTGGCCCCGGGCCACCTCGAAACCCACGCCTTGCAGCGCGGTTCGCTGCCCATAGGTGAACGCGATGTCCTCGGCCGAGATGGCGCTGACTTCGTTCACAGGCGATCCCACACCATGGCCACCAGCAGAAGCGGCAGATAGACGATCGAGGTCAGGAAGGTCATGCGCATCGCGATGTCGGACCGCGTCAGCGCTGCGAAGATCGTCGGCACGAAGAACAGGACGTCGAGCAGCACGGCGCTCACGGCGTAGCGGTCGCCGGCCATCCGTGTCACGAACGGTACCATGCTCGCGATGCCGAGGCACGCGACATAGAGCACCATCACGATCGCCGTGCGGTGACCGGTCGGATCGACGACCGGAAGCATGCGCATGCCGGCGCGCGCGTAGTCTTCCCGGTAGCGCCAGGCAATCGCCAGGAAGTGCGGAATCTGCCAGCAGAAGAGGATCGCGAACAGCACGAGCTGCGGCAGCGCCAGCTCGCCGACGATCGCAGCGTGGCCCACGACCGGCGGCAGGCCTCCCGGGATCGCGCCCACGAGCGTATTGAGCGGCGACGTCAGCTTCATCGGCGTGTAGACGAGCACGTAGCTCACGACGATCGCGCCGCACAGACATGCCGCGGTCCAGTTCAGGTCGCCGGCCACGCGCGAGCCGTCGGCGCGCAGTGGCGAAGCCCCGAGCAGCACGAGCAGCACGCCGAGCACCGACATCGCGCAGCCGAACCAGAACACCTCGCGCGACGACAACCGGCCCGTCGGCAGCGGCCGGCCCTGCGTGCGTTGCATCAGCGCGTCGAGCTCGCGTTCGCGATGCATGTTCAGCGCAGCCGCGCCCACGGCAGCCAGGAACGTACCGAGCGTCGTCGCGACGAGCACGTCGATCGGCGGGTGCGAGCTCTTCGACGGCCAGCCCATGTAGGCACCCGCGACGACGGCGAACACTGCGAGCGCCGACAGCCTGGGCTTGCCGCATTCCCAGTAGGCCCGCAGCTTGCTGCCAAGCGAGCTCGTCATGCGACGACGTCCCGCGATGCGGGCGCACGGCTGGCACGGAAGACGTGCGCCGCGAGCGTCGCCATGAGCGTCGTCAACAAGGCTCCGAACAGCACGTGCACCGAGATCACGAGCGCCGTGCCCAGGTTGGCGACGTTCTCGGGAGTCTTGCCGGCATCGTTGCGGATCACCAGCGCCACGAAGCCGAGCGCGAGCTGAAGGATCAGCAGGCCGACGATGCTGCGCGAGACACCGACGATGCCCTGCACCTCGCGGAACTTGCCGGTCGCGAACGCGGTCGCGACCGTCGCCATCACGAAGACCACGAGTGCGTTGCCGACGTGCGTCCACAACGCGCGCTCGTCGTTGGTGTGTCTGGCCAGCGCGCCGATCACCGTCTGCGCGACGAGCACGAGCAACGCGATCGTGACGATCGCGCGGCCACTGCCCGGGCGCACCGTCCTGACGGGATCCGTCGTGCGATAGCGGTGCGAGTTCTGATACGCGATGCACGAGAACGTCGCGAGCGTGAGCTGGGCCAGCGTGCCATGCGTCACCGAAGTGAGGGCAGGCAGTCCCTTCAGCACGCCGACGCCGCCGATCACGCCCTGCGCGACGATCAGGCCGAGACCGTACAGCGCGGTACGGCGCGCGGTCCTGTCGAACCGCTGGCCCTCGACGTCGCGACCCAGGTGCAGCCAGAGCGCCAGCGACAGCGACAACAGCCCGGCCAGGGCCCCGAAGATCCGATGGAAGTGCTCGAGAAAGCCGGGCAGCGTCGTGTAGCTGCTCACTGGCATCAGCTCGCCATTACTGAGTGGCCAGCTCAAGTAGGCGAGCCCGGAGCCAGTGCTCGTGGTCATCGCGCCCCAGAGGATCGTGACCGTCGTGACGACCACCATCGCGACTGCCAGCCGGAACGGGCCGCGTGCTGTCGCGAAACCAGGCGTCGGCAGGGCGGTGGTCGAGCTCATGGCGCGGGGGACCCGACACAATGCCCCCGCGACAGGCGATTTTCAGCCGCGTATCCCTTGATCCTGCGAGCCGATGCGCTCAGCGCATCGGCTTGCTGGCGGGCCGGCGAGCCTTGTCGCCGTCGAACGCTTCCCACATCGGGCGTTCGTGGTCACGCAGGTTGCCCGAATCCACGGCGCGGTCGAGACCGGCCGACGGGCTGCTCTTCGCGATGGCCAGCATGTTCTCGAGCTCGGGGTCGACCGGCCCGCCCATGTCGGCCGCGGCCTGCAGATACGAGATCGCGCTCGAAGCCTCGCCGAGGCGCAGGAAGCAGGTGCCGAGGTTGCGGCGCACGGCGCGCAGCGCCGTCTCCGTCACGCCGACTCCGGGCACGAGCTCCAGCTCGGCGACCGCGCGCTGCCAGGCGCGTTGCTCCATGAACTTCTCGCCGCGATACAGGTGCGCGAGCACCGGGGTCTCGAGCTGCCCAGGCAGCAGGCGGAAGTCGGTGACCTCGATCCACGGGATGCCCTGGAACGTGTTGCGCACGACGCCCGTGACCGCGACGCGCTGGTAGGCCTTGAGCTTGTAGAGCTGCTCGAGCTTGTCGTCCGACTTGCTCAGGAACAGCATGCCGAACACGTCGTGGTAGTCCTTCTGCCGCCAGATCGGCTGCTCGTCCGGCCATGCGTAGAAGTTCGTGTACTCCGAGGGAGTGAACTTCGTGAAGAACGGATTGTAGATCTTGCCCAGCGAAGCGAACTGGATCGTGAACTTGACCTTCACGCTCTTGAAGGCGTCAGCATCCGTTCGCACCTGGCTGAGCGTCGTGTCGACGGCCACGCCAAGATCGGTGTCTTGCGCAGGAAGGGCGGAGACGCCCATCAGAAACGAAACGATCAACGCGGTTCTCATGGCTGTTCCGGCCTGTGTCAGGATTCTATGGGTTGCGATCATCGGTGATCCTCTCCATCAACTTGCGCAGCGCCTTGTCCATCAACTCGTCCGGCACGTTCTCCCCCGACCGCGCCAAGTCTCGCAGGCGTTGGATGCGCTCTGCCTTCGACAGCTCGCCATCCATCAGCTCCTCGACAATTCGCTCGACGGCTTCGGAAGTACGTTTCGGCACGATGCTGGACCCGGATGCGTAAGTGCGCACGGTTGCCCGCGGCGCAATCCGCTATCGGCGTGGAATGCCCGATGCCTTGACGGACCTTGTCATGATCCCCGCGCATCGTCTCTCTGATGGACGGCCGTCGGGCAAGACACGTCGCCCCGTCTGCGTTCCGCGACTGCTCGCCACACTGTCGATGACTGCGACAGTTGCGAGCCTCGCCGCCGCAGCTCAGTCACCCTCTTCGGCGCGCAATCGTTCCTTCTCCCAGCGTTGCTGGAACCGGTCGGGGGCCTCCGACTTGCGCCACAGGAACGCGATCGCCGTCGTTCCCCACTCGCGCAGATCGAGATCGAGGTTCTCGTCGAAGTCGTCCTCGTCGAGCACCCCGGCTTCGAAGTGGAACACGACGCACCCGTGTTTTGCCGTGCGATCGAGCAGCCGCCGCGCGCGCGCCATGCACTTCACGGGGTCCTCGGCCACCATCGCGTAGGGCGGATCGAGGAACACGATGTCGGGCGCGACCTCGGCGTCCGGAGCTTCGGCGGCGCCGTCGTCGCGGCCGCCGCCTGCCTCCCCCGCGGTCATTGCGGGTGGATCCCACGCATCACCGCGGATCACGACCGACCGCTCGACGGCATCGGGCCCGAGCATCTGCAGATTGCCCCGCAGCACGTCGATCGCGCGGCCGTTCTTCTCGCAGAACATCACGGCCCTGGCTCCGTGCGACAACGCCTCGATGCCCGTGGCCCCCGTGCCCGCGAACAGGTCCCACACGATCGCCCCGGGCACCTGTTCGGCCAGGATGTTGAACAGCGCCGCACGGACCTGCCCCAGCAACGGGCGCGTGCCGAGCCCGCGCACGGATCGGAGGACGCGGCCACCATAGACACCGCCGAGGATCTTCAGGCTCATGGGCAAAAGGCATGGTCGCCGCCCGGCGCCCCGGAAGCAACTTCGCCACAGGGGCGCCACGCGGCGATACAAACACGGCGTGGACCCACCCCCCGTCGCCATTGCCCTGCGGTTGTCGGGCCAGGACCATGCACTGGAGCCGGGGCGCGACTACCTGCTCGGCAGCGCGCCGTATTGCGATCTGCGTCTCGACGGGGCCGCGGAACACCAGGCGCGCCTGCACGTCGGTGCCACGGCCGCGGAGCTCGAAGACCTCGGCAGCGGCAGTCACACCGTGCACAACGGCGTGCGCGTCGAACGCGCCAACCTCGCGGTCGGCGATGTGCTGCGATTCGGCGACTGTGAGGCACTCGTGGTCGCCGACACCGGTCAGGCCCAAATCGTACCGGTGCCCGCGCTGCGCGCCGCCGCTCGAGCGCGTCGCTACGAGGCCCTGCGTTTGGCCGCGGGCCCGCTGCGGCGCGTCGATGCGCCGGGCTTCCGGGGGATCGTCGTGCGAGAGCTGTGGCGCGCGCCATGGCTCGCGGGCTCGCTCACGCTGCACGGCCTGCTGCTGCTGTTCTGCTTGCTCTTCGTGGTCAGGCAGTCCCCCAGCGGCAACGACGACACCGAGATCGTGGCCCGCTTCGAGCTCGTCCTCAGACCTCCGCGCGAGGACGCCGCAGAACCCACGCCCAAGGTGGAAGTCGACCGCGGGGATCTGAGCTTCGAGGCACCGCGCGAAGTGGAGCCCGTCGAACCGAAGAAGACCGAGGCCGTATCCGAAGCGGGCCCCGAGCCGCCGCCGCCGCCCCTGCCCCTGCCGCCGAGCAACGCGCGCGTCACCGCGAAACAGCCGTCGCCGGGCGAAGCGCGCGGCACCGGAGCCGCCGACGAGGTGCGCGGCCTCGGTTCGGCGCCGTTCCGGAAGACGATCGCCGAACTGCGCAAGAGCGGGCTCGAGATCGTGTTCGTGTTCGACAGCACCGGTTCGATGTCGCGCGCGATCGCCGACACGAAGGCGACCATCGTGCAGATGCTCGCCGTGCTGCGCGCGCTCGTGCCCGATGCGCGCTTCGGCCTCGTCACCTACCGCGATCGCGGCCCGCGCGAAAGTTACCTCGTGCAGCAGATGCCGCTCGGCAGCGACTTCTGGCGCGCCTGCAACTTCGTGCAATTCGTCTCCGCTGACGGCGGCGGCGACCGGCCCGAGGACGTGCGCGCCGGTCTCGGCGCGGCGTTCCAGCAGCAATGGCGCACGAACGCGCGCCGCGTCGTCGTGCTGGCCGGGGACGCCCCGCCGCATCCCAACGACTGGCAGCGGCTGCTCAGCGAAGTCCGGCGCTTCGTCGCGGACGGCCGTTCGTTCGTGCACACGATCGTGACGTCGCCCGACCTCGCCGGCGACGACACCCACGAACGGTTCACCGACATCGCGAAGACCGGCAAGGGAACCTGCACGAGCCTGGAGGCCCACGACAAGATCCTGCAGCAGGTGTTGACGCTCGCGTTCGGCCGCCAGTTCGATCAAGACCTCACCACGGTGACCCGCGCGGTCGAAGAGGCCGACCAGCGAGTCGACGTCCAAGCACTCGCTCTCGCGCGCAGCGGCGGTCCACAGCTGGCCAGCGAGCTGAAGAAGGACCCGGTGCCGAGGACGCTGCTGAACGCGCTCGTCCGGCGCCCGCGCCAGGCAGTCGTGCTCGAGCTGATCGGCCTGCTCGGCGACAAGACGACTCCGCCGCACAGCCGGCACGCGATCGCAGCGGCGCTGCAGCGCGTGCTCGAGTTGTCGGTGCCGCCGATCGATCCGATGTCGGACGAGAGCCCGCCGGCGCGAGACCTCGACCGGCTGCGCCGCGCGACCAGGAGCCTGCCTGAATGAGTCCGGCAAGTCGTGGCCCGGGTTCACCTGATGACGAATGCGGCACGGGTGCGGGTAAGCTCGGGGCCTCGATGGCACCCCTCCCCGACCGCTTCGGCCGCCCGCTGCGCAACCTGCGCCTGTCGGTCACCGATCGCTGCAATCTGCGCTGCCAGTACTGCATGCCCGAGCAGGACTACGTCTGGCTGCCCAAGACGAACGTGCTGTCGTTCGAGGAGATCGTGCGCGTCGCCTCTGTGTTCGTCTCGCTCGGCGTCGACAAGGTCCGGCTGACCGGCGGCGAGCCGCTGTTGCGCGCCGACCTGCCGGTGCTCGTGCGTCTGCTCGCGGCCCACACCGGGATCCGCGACCTCGCGATGACCACGAATGGCGTGTTGCTGCGCGAACACGCGGCACCACTGCGTGCGGCCGGGCTGCACCGGCTCAACGTGAGCCTCGACACGCTCGACGAGGCGACGTTCCTGATGTTGTCGCGACGGCCCGACCTCGGCCGCGTGCTCGACGGCATCGCGGCAGCGCGCGCCGCTGGGTTCACGGATCTCAAGCTCGACACCGTCGTGATCGCGGGCGTCAACGACGGCGAGCTCGCGAACCTGCTCGACTACGCGCGTGGGATCGGCGCGGAGCTGCGCTTCATCGAGTACATGGACGTCGGGGGCGCGACGCACTGGAGTCCCGACCGCGTCGTGAGCCGCGCGCGCATGCTGGGTTTGCTGGCGGCGCGGATGGGCAAGATCCGCGAGCTGCCGCGCACCGACAGCGCACCCGCGGACCGGTTCGAGCTCGGCGACGGCACGACGTTCGGCATCATCAGCTCGGTCACGCAGCCGTTCTGTACCTCCTGCGATCGCGCTCGCTTGACGGCCGACGGTGTGTGGCTGCTCTGCCTCTATGCGACCGCGGGCACCGACCTGCGCGAGATGCTGCGCAGCGGCAAGAGCGACGCCGAGCTGCGTTCGCGCATCGCCGAGGTCTGGGCCGCGCGGCGTGATCGCGGCGCCGAAGAACGCGCGCGCACCGCGGACCGGAAGCCGCTCGTCGAAGCGCAGCACCTGCGCAAGGACCCGCACCTCGAGATGCACACGCGCGGCGGTTAGCGGTCAGGCCGTCCGCGGAGTCCGCCAGCGATCGGCGAGCACGTGGCAACAGGCCACGCACGCGACGATCGTCGCCGCGGGGAAGAACCACAGGTGCCAGGCGCCGAGGTGCGCGACGTGGCTGCCCTGGCGCAGCATCGTGCCCCACGAGAAGGTCGCGGGTCCGATCCCCAGGAACGAGAGCGTCGACTCGGCCTTGATCGCGCTGGCCATGCAGAAGGCCCCCGTCACTGCGATCTGCCCCCTCGCGAGCGGCAGCAGATGGCGTCGCAGCAGACGCCCCTCGCTGACGCCGAGCCCGCGCGCCACCACGACGAACTCGCGTTCGCGCAGCGACAACAGCTCGCCGCGCAGGATGCGCGCGAAGTCGGTCCAGAACATCGACGCCATCACGAGCATCAAGGCCGCGCGCGAGTCGCCGAAGAACGCGGCGGCAAACAGAAGGAACAGCAGGGTCGGGAAACACAGGAACAACTCGATGAGGCGCAGCACGGCGACGTCGACCCACCCACGGCAGTATCCGGCCAACGCGCCGAGCAGCGTGCCCAACAAGCCCGCGAGCAACACGCCGGGAACGGCGACCGTCACCGCGGCGCGAGCCCCGTGCACGAGCCGCGCCAGCACGTCGCGGCCAGTGTCGTCGTTGCCGAGCGGGTGCGCCAACGACGGCCGTGCGCGGAACCGCGCCGAGTCGGTCTCTTCCGGACCGTAGGGCCAGGGCGGCATGATCGCGAAGTCCGGCGAGTCCGCGGCCAGGCGCGACCACCACTGCTTCCACGTGAGGTCGTTCGGGCCGGCCGAGGGTTGTCCGAAGCAGTCCGCCACGGCCGGGAAGTACCAGCGTCCGCCGGCCCGGGCCACGATCGGCACGTTGTTGGCGAACAACGGCGCGAGCAACCCGACGAGCAGCACGAGCCCCGCGAACACGAGGGGTAGCCAGGAGTGCCGTGTTCGCTGTGCGGGAGCCTCGGCGTTCACGACGACAACCTCACGCGCGGATCGACGAGCCGGTGCAACAGATCGGAGGCGAGCAACGCGAGCAACGACGCAACCGAGCTGATGATCACGAGCGCCATGACCATGGCCTGGTCCTGACGCATCACGGCCGTGTAGAGCAGGTGGCCGAGACCGTCGAGCGCGAACAGGTTCTCGACGACGATCGAGCCGCCGACGAGCGTCGGCAGCAGCGTGCCGGCCAACGTCGCGACGGGCGCACACGCGTTGGCCAGCAGTCGCCGTCGCGCGATCGCGGGCTCGATGCCGAGCGCACGCAGGTTGACCGCGAACGGCGTCTCGAGCGTGCGCGCCACCGAAGCGCGCAGAAAGCGCGTCACGAGCACGAGCGGGCCCACCGACATGACGGCGACCGGCAACAAGAGGTGCAGCCCGAAGTCCACGACCTGCGCTGCGAACGTCCAGTGCTCGGATCCGTTGGACCGCAGGCCGGAATCCGGCAGCCACTGCAGATACGCACCGCAGAACGCGAGCAACAGCAGCGCGGCCAGCAGGAACTCGGGCACGCCCACGACCGCGAACAAGAGCGGCGAAGCGATCCGGTCACAGCGCCCGCCGGGATGCATGCCCATCTGGACCCCGAGCGGCAGTCCGACCACGAACGCGACGAGCAGACTCAGGAAGCCGAGCAACATGGTGACCGGCAACGCCTCGCCGAGGCGGTGCCAGAGCGCTGCGTGGTCTTCGTTCGGTCCGGCGAGACGTCCCGTCACGGCCCTGCCGAGCCACGCGAGGTAACGGTCGAGCACGGGCGCCGGCTGCAGCGTCGTTGCATCGACCATGCCGTAGCGGATGCGCAGCCGCAGGATCGCCGCATCGCGCGACTGCGCGTCCGGCATCGGGTCCGTCTGCGCGGCCCGCGCCATCTCGAGCGCCGCGCGGTCGACCGGCGCAAGGTCGAGCACGACGAAGGTCACGAAGGTGATGCCGAGCAGCATCAGCACGAGCCAGCAGAGGCGCATGGCAAACCAGCGCCGCATGCGTTCAACCCTTCAGCACGACCGAGAGGATCGCGGCGCGCGTCTCGCCCCACGCCGTGTGCGCCTCCTTGCCGCGGTGGTACTCGAGCGTCAGGATCGGCGTGTTGAGCATGCCGCCGACCCACGACCCCAAGGATCCCGGCGTCGGTGCGATGTTGCTCGACGGTTGCACGCGGTAGCCGGACAGCTCCGAGAAGCGTCTGGCCAGGTGCTCGGCAGGGCCGTCGAAGTTGATGAAGTGGTCGTCGTGCCAGCTGTGCGCAACGATCACGAGGTGCGGCTGGAAGTCGAGGATCAGGTCGTGCAGCGCCTTGGCCTCCGGCTGGTCGAGCGGCCGCAGGCCGAACAGGCGGCTCGGCTTGAAGTTCTTCGCCGGGTAGTTGCGGTTCAGGTCGACGCCCTTGCTGTTGCCGCGCGTGTTCTGCGCCGTGCCGTCGGGGTTGCAGTCCTCGAGGATCTTGAGCGTCACCCTCTCGGTCGCGCCCGGTGTGGCGGCCACCACGCGCGGCAACTCCTCGGTGCTGATGCGGCCCTCGCGTTCGTTGCCGTGGATGCCGCCGATCCACAGGACTCGCCTCGGTCCCTTGCCGACGCTCGCCACCTGCAGCGGCCGGCCCTGATGGCTCGTGCCGACCTGCTGCCATTGCGGCTGCCAATCGGGCTCATAGCCGGCCGTTGCCTCGGTCGGCGCGGTCGCATCGGCACTCACTTTGAGGTCCGCGCGTGGAGTCGGCCCGAGCGGGTGGAACCCGATGCAGCTGGCCCACAGCGGAGCCAGGAGGAACAGTGCACGCATACGGTCGGCACGATAGCCGACAGCACGCGCGCTGCCGTGCGGATTGCCGGAACTGAAGGCCCGAGTAGAACCGGTGTGTAACCACCCTGATTCTCCCTCGTACCACCAAATCTCGTTGGCCACGGGGCGCGAAAAGGACGCCTAGTGGCAGCCTGCCGGCTTCGCTGCCGGGACGGTCTACCGCATCCCGGCACGCAGCCAGCAACATTGCAGCACCACCCCAAGAGAACAGAATGAAACCCAATCCCACGAGCTGCGTGCGCACGCTGCTCCTCCTCTCCATCGCCTCCACGACTGCCGCGGCCCAGAGCGTCCTGAGCCAGCACGCGCAGGTCGTCCAAGCCGCCGGCGACCCGGTCGCCGCCGTTCCCGGGGCGACGATCCAAACCTCGACCAACTTCGATGCGCCGTGCATGGACCAGAACGGCACGATCATCTACCGCGCGCGCCTGGCCGGCGCCGTCACGGCGCTCGACGACCGCGCCTACTTCATGGGCCGCGGCAACGGCGACCTGACCATGGTCTTGCGCGCCGGGGACCAGGCTCCTGGCCTGCCTGCGGGCATCTTCCTGCGCTCCGACACCACGGCGAATCAGGGCCCGGGGTCCACGGTGCGCATCAGCCCGTTCGGCGAGATCCTCTACTTCGCGAGCAGCCTCAGTGACGACGCCGGCCCGGCCGTCACGACCGCGAACGACACGGCTTTGTTCTGGGGCCCGACGGGCAACTTGTTGTTGCTCGCTCGCGAAGGCGATCAGGTGCCGTTCCTCGGCGCCGGCATCACCTACGGCCCGCTGAGCATGACGCTGCAGAACAACGCGATCAATGCATCGGGCCAGGTGCTCTTCTCGAGCACGCTGCTCGGGGCCGTGGCGACGACGAACGACACCGTGATGGTCACGGGCACGCCGGGCAACCTCGTCGCGGTCAGCCGCGAAGGCGACGTGTTGCCGGGCGGCGAAGTCGTGATCCCGGCGTCGGGCACGACGATGTCCTTCATCAACCAGATCAACGAGTCCGGGCAGGTGCTGCACGAGCAGCGCTTCGACGTGAACGCGCCGAGCACGGCGACCACGGCGAACGACCGCGCGCTGGCCATCTGGACCGCTGGCACCGACGTGATCATCGCGCGCGAGGGACAGCAGGCGCCGGGTCTGCCGGCCGGTGTGTTGTTCGCCACGCCGACGCTGGGCTGGACGGTCGACATGGGCGGTGCTGCGTTCACCAAGACGGGCAAGACGGCGATCAACGCCGGGCTCGACGGCGGTGGTACGGTGGTCGGCGTCAACGACCGCGGCGTCTACTACGGCGGCATCGGCGGCATGAACCTCGTGATGCGCAAGGGTGATGCGGCTCCGGGCCTGCCGGGAATCACCTTCGGCAACATCGGCACCACGGGCCTGACCTGCAACGAGACCGAGGTCGCGTTCGTCGGGTTCCTGGTCGGTGGCACGGCCGCCGACGACAGCAGTCTCTGGCACGGCAGCAACCTCGGCAACCTGACCATGATCGCTCGCGAGGGCGACCTCGTGCCGACCACGGTCCTGCCGCCTTCGGTCAACGGGCCGTGGCGCTACGGCCAGTTCAACAACGGCACGAACAACCCTCTGCTGAACGGGCGCGGCGACGTGATGTTCCAGGCGAGCGTCACCGACACCGTCGTGACCCAGAACGTGTTGATCTGCTCGACCGCAGCGCACGGACTGCGCTTGCTGCTCGACGCGACCGACACGTTCACGACCGCCCTCGGCACCGCGACTTGGTTCGTGATCAGCTCGAGCGCCGGCTTCAACAGCGGTGACGGTGGCCAGTCGCACTTCAACAACCAGGGCGACTTCGTCTTCAGGCCCGGCATCAATGGCGCCCCGACCGCAGCCGTCGTGCGCGGCCACATCGGTTCGCTCCAGGCGGAGCCTTCCTCGATCTCGGCCGCCGCCGGTGGCACGCAGAACTGGACCATCGACTGCGGCCCGGCTCAGGCGAACCTGCTCTACATCGTGCTCGGCACGATGAGCGGGACGCGGCCTGGCGTGCCTTCGCCGCTGGGTCCGCAGCTGATCCCGCTGAACTTCGACGCGTGGACGCAGCTCTCGCTCGACCTGGCCAACACGGCCGTGTTCACGAACTCGCTGTGGTTCCTCGATGGTCAGGGCAAGAGCACCGCGAGCTTCAACCTGCCCCCGGGGCTCCCAGGCGCGCAGGGCCTGAACCTCCACCATGCGGTCGTGGCGCTGACCTACAACCTCGCCTCGACGTTCGTCAGCGAGCCCGCTTCGCTGCGGCTCTACTGAGCCGAGGTTGTTGATCTCCTGAGCCAAGCCGCCTCATGGGCGGGTTGGCTCAGGATCGAAGGAATGCTTGCAGCGCGCGCGAGTGGCTGATCCGGTGCATCAGCGCCGATCTGCCGGGCGGATGACGGTGCGCCTCAGCGATCTTCGGACAGCGAGCGCACCGCCGCAGCCAGGCGCTCCGGTTCGAGCGCGAGCCAGAACACCTGCTCCGAGCCGTGATCCGCGACGTGGATCGTCGTGGCTGCACCGCTGACCTGCGCGATGCGCAACTCGGGGCCGGCGACGAAGAGCTCGACCCACATCTCGCCGACGAGCGCAGTCTCGCACGTGAGCGCACTGCCGCCGGTGAAATACGCCGTCGTCGACTCGACGAAGCCCGGGAATCGGCCCGAACGGCGCGGCGTCAACTTCACGCCGAGACGCAGCGGCGGCTTCAGCTCGGGCAAGCCGCTCGTCAATGTCACTCGCAGCTTGGCGGCATGCTGCAGCACGACGCGCTTCGACCCCGCGACCCGCTCGATCTCGGTGTGCCGGAAACCCGTGGCGACGATCGCGACATCGAGCGGGCCTCCGGAGCTCAGCAACTGCACCCTGCCGTCGCTCTCCGCAGAAGGCACCCACTTGCCCTCTGGCTCCCCGCTGCTGCGGCTGAACGCGCGCACGCCAGGGACGCGCCGGCCCTGTTCGTCGACCGGCTCCAACACGATCAACTTCAGGGTGTGGCGCAGGTCGAGCGGATCGAGTCGCGGATCGCGCTGGCTGGGGTGCGACACCACGCCGTCGACACGGCCGAGCTCGATCGCGGTGGCCGCGTAGACGACGCGAACAGACCACGTAGCCGCGGGTAATTCGTGCAGAGTGAACGCGCCATCGGCACCGATGACCGCGTGGCCGGCGCCGGCATCCGCTGCCGCTGGTTCCGTCGATTCGCGGGTGGCCTGCACCAACACCATCGAGCCGCGCAGCGACGGATCGAGCAGCACGGTGCCCGAGATCTCCGTGGCCGCGACGAGTAACAGCTTCACTCCGCCGTCGGTTCGATGTGCCACGACCGCGTCGCCGATGAGTCCCGTTTTGCTCGGCGTGAGCGTGATCGACTCGCTCCTCGTCATGCCACGGATCTCGAACCGACCCGCCGCGTCGCTGCGCACAGGCACGAGCCAATCCTGGCCACGCGGTGTTGACGCGGATTCCGGCAGCGACGGCGTGACCATGGCTCGCTCGACCGGAGCACCTTCGGCGCCGACGACGAACCCGGCCGCGATCACCGGCGCCTCGGCGAGCGCGAAGTCCCCGAGCTCGTGCGAGCCAGCCACAAGTTCCCGAGGCAGCGGCCGGCGTGCTCCAGCGACTTCCGCACCATTCGCGTCGAGCCTGCATACGACGAGTTGGAGGCCAACCGGCATCTCCGCTGAGCGCGGGATCTCGACCGAGAAGCGACCATCGGCCTCCGTTTTCAGCTGCCACGTGCCATCGGAGCCGGGCTCTCCGGCCGCGGTTTCGAGGCGCGCCCGTACCGCCGCGTCGGCCAGCGCCTTGCCATCGGGATCGACGACGCGACCGCGCAGGATCGAAGCATCTGGATCGACGGCAACGCGCAGCTGAACCCGTTCGCCTGCCCGGGGACCAGGCCCACTCGCCTCGAGCCGCGCGGCGGCACCTTCCCGTGTCACTTCGACGATCAGTGGGCGACCGGCGGCAACGCGCTCGAACAAGACGCGGCCGCTGACGCGCGACAGCATGGTTTCCCCGAGCCCGCGGTCGACCGCGTCCGCGAAGGCGAGGCGCGCTTCGATTGGTCCACTCACGGGCTGTCCGCTGGCATCGACGAGCACGACTTCGCACGCGCCGTTCGGGCCCAGCACGAGTGGCACCGGTTCGCTCGGGAGAGCGTTGGGATCGATGAGCTTCTCGATCGGCGGCTCGAACAAGCCCTGCACCGCGACGGCGAAGGCGCGAGCCACGGCCGGCGACAGGATCGCGCCCGCGTGGCGAAGTGTGGCGACGCCATCCTCCCCCGTGCGAGATGTCAGATGATCCGTGACCGACGCGAGCCGCCGCTCGCGCAGTGCAATCGGCACGCCCGCGACCGGAGCGCCGCTGCCGTCGACGACCTGCACGCGGACGTTGACGTCCGCGGCCAACAGCACGAACTGAGGACCTTCGCGTTCGTGCGGGAACGCAGCGCACCCCCACAGCCGCGGCGCCGACACCGCGACGAAGAAGCCCGACTCGACGTCGCCTACCAGGACGCGCCCGTGAGAATTCGCCCGCAAGCGCACCGCCTCGGCCGCATGGTCTTCGACCTCGCTGCGCTCCAGCCACTGATCGAACGTCATGCCGGCATCGATCGTCGCCGGCATCGGCCACCACCACACCGTCGCCCCGGCAACGGGCTCGCGAGTGTCGGCGCGCAGGATCACGAGTTCCGTCCGCGGCTGATCCGCTGGCGCGTCGATCGCCTGGCGAGACTCTGGGTTCGGGTGATCCTGTACGTCGCTGGGCGTCGTCTGGTCAGCAGTCGGGGTCAGCGTGGTCACAGGTTTCGCTCCCGACGCACCCGCCGGTACCGTCCCGCCATCGAGGTCCCCGGCAGGATCGGTCATGAAGAGCGGGCTGAGTCCCGCGGCAACCAGCAGAGCGAGCAGCAGGGCGATCAGCAGCTTCCGCGGGCTCATTGCAGGTGACCTCGAGTGCGACGTCCAGTCAGTTCGCGGGCACAGGCCGCGAGCTACTCGTCGCACTGGGAATGATAGACATCCTGCGTGCGCGCGAGGGCAAGCACCGCGCGTGACGACGAGGATTCTGCGCCATCACCAATGGACTCGCCGCCTTCTTGTTGCCGCTTTGGCTTCGCGCGGCCGTACCCAACAAACGACACGAGACCCCGGTGCGTCACCGGGGTCTCCTCATCGCGTGTTGACGCACTCAGCCTGCACCGATGCCGGCGAGACGGCGTCCAAACGTGTTAGTAAGGCCCGAACGGGCAGCTGCTCTGACTCGGGTTGATGAACTGCGTTACGCCACCACAGGCATAACCGTTGTTCCCGTTGTTGTTGATCATGTCCAGGATGTTCTTGACGCACTCCTGGTAGGTCCGCTGCGTGCTGGCCGGGGTCGTGTTGCCATACGCCTGTAGCAGGCAGACCGCCCTCGCCTGCAGGTCGTCGATCATTACCAGGCCGTTGTTGTAGGAACAGCCGCAGGCGCCCGAGCCAGCCACGGACGTCAACGACAACAGTGCCGGGCTTCCGCAGCTGATGGGCTGAACCGTGCTCAGGAACCCGACGAGGCACACGTTGCCTCCCGTCTTGGAACCGCCCGCGACGACGACGTTCGTGCTCCCACTCAATTGGTTGTATGCCTCGTCGAGCACGTTCGCCGCCAACTGCGCCGACAGCATGTACGCCATGTTCGTTGCGTTCGCGCTGCCCAGCCAGGTCTTCAGATCCGCGAAGGTCGAGAACGTGTGCAACGTCCCGTTGGCGTTGCGCAGGCACGCGAGGTTGTTCAAGAGCGCGACCCATCCCGGGTTTTGGCCCAAGATCTTCTCGCCGTTCTTGTTTCCCCAGAAGCCGAGCGTGAGCCCGTTGGAAGGCGCGCGGAAGCAGTAATTGCCGAACGTGCACAGCTGCGCGCAGTTCGTCGGGCCGATCGTGACGGTGCAAGTGAGTGGCGAGGTGTTCTGCCAGCCGGCGGCTGGGGCCACCTCGGTCACCGTGTGCTGTCCGGCGGACACGCTGACGCAAGCGTTGCCGGTCGCGTCCGTGTAGACAGGTAGGGCAACGCCACTGACCAGGAACTTCCATCCGGCGATTCCGGCCTCGGTTCCGTCTTCGAAGCCGTTGCCGTTGGCGTCGTAGAACTTGCGGATGCAGATCTGGCCGAGCACGGTCACATTCTGCGTGCACGAGTTCTGGTTTCCGCACCCATCGCGCGCGGTCCAGGTCACCTGGGTCGTGCCGATCGGGTACGGTCCGGCTGGGTTGGGAGTGATGTCCTGGACACCGCTGCAATCGTCGGTGGCCGTCGCCGTCGTGATGTTCTGACCGGTGCAACCACCAAGCGCCTCCACAGTGACACTCGGCGGGCATGTGACCACCGGCGCCGTCGTGTCCTGCACCGTGATCGTCTGGCTCACCGGGTTCGACGCGTTGCCGCAGCCATCCACGGCTCGCCACGTGCGACGCACGCTGTAGTTGCCTGCACAGTTGCCGGGAGTCACCTCGTCCGTGCCCACCTGGCTCACCGTGGCGCCGCTGCAGTCATCCGTCGCCGTCGGCGCCGTGAAGCTCGGCGTCTGCGAGCAGTCGATCGTGGCATTGGCACCAGGCGCACCGATCGTCGGCGCCGTCGTGTCCCGCACCGTGATCGTCTGGCTCACCGGGTTCGACGCGTTGCCGCAGCCATCCACGGCTCGCCACGTGCGACGCACGCTGTAGTTGCTTGCACAGTTGCCGGGCGTCACGTCGTCCGAGCCCACCTGGCTCACCGTGGCGCCGCTGCAGTCATCCGTCGCCGACGGCGGCGTGAAGCTCGGCGTCTGCGAGCAGTCGATCGTCGCATCGGCACCAGCCGAACCAATGTTCGGCGCCGTCGTGTCCTGCACCGTGATCGTCTGGCTCACCGGATTCGACAGATTGTGGCAGCTGTCGGTCCCCGTCGCCCGCCACGTCCTCGTCACCGAGTAGTTGCCGGCGCAGTTTCCTGGTGTGGGCACATCGTTGAACGTGAGGTTGGCAGCACAGTTGTTCGTCACCGTCGGCGGCGTGAAGACCGGCGTCGTTCCGCAGTTGATCGTGTCGTTGGCGCCTGCCGCGCCGAGAATCGGCGTGCAGCAGTCCGGCTGACAGTTGGTGTCGTCCCCGGTCCTGACACAGCTGCCATTGAAGGTCGATGCACGCAGGTGGACATCGCTCGCGCCGCCGGGGCCCCGCGCATCGTAGGTATTCGCGTTGTTGCAGGGCTGGTTTGCGCCACACTTGTAGCTGAGCGGGTACGTGTAGCAGGCAGGGTTCGGCATCGTGAACGTGCCGACATAGATCCCCGCGGAGACTTGCGTGGCATTGAAGCAGAAGTTCCCGGTAAACGACCCCTGCGCGAACACGGTAATATCGTTCCCGGAACACTCGCTCACACCAGTGATCGTCATGGTGTAGGTTCCGCCCTGTGCAACTTCCCAGTTGTAAGGCCCACCACCACTCGGAGGAGTCTGGTCCAAGCAGCTCCCACCGAGCGCCGTCAGAGTGACAACGCCCGTTCCTTGTTGGGGACCGTCCATGAACTCGCACTGCGCGTGCAGCAGAGAGGTCACGCCGTCGGCGTTGGCGCGCAGCAAGGCCCCCAAGCAGTGGCCGTCATCGGGCACGTGCCACGTCGTGACGAAGCCGCCATTGGGGTCAGCAGCCACCGTCCACGGATCGTGACATGGGTGCGTGGATGGACTGCCATCTGCGTGAAGCACTTGCATCGTGACATTCTCAAAGGGGGCAAAGCCAGCCCCCGTGAGCGTCGCGTCCATGCCCGGCGAATAGTCCAGCTGGTTGCTGGTGAGAGACTGCGCTGCAGCGGGCGCGGCTGCGAGCAGCAACCAGAAAGCCAGCATCGCGGGACGCGATGCGGATGGCCTAGAACGGGGACTAGTGTTCACGGATTCTCCTTTTCCATTGCCGAGGGTGGGGGCGCCCGCTTTGGCATGACCTGAGCTGCCGGGGACACAGGAATTCAACCCCCGAGTGCGAGCATCGCGCTGCTCGCGGCTACACACGTGGAAAAGCGAAACGCGTGAAGAGATCGCGAAGAACTCCCGAGGGTCCGGACACCGGAGGATGAACACCTCGAGTGCGCCCAAAGCACGTCGCGAGCAAGGCCGCGCGCCAAGCCTAGGCGGCCGGAGGGATGAGGCGCGAGCGCAGGCAAAAACGATGGTCGCGGCGCCGACTCACCCAACAACCAAAACCGATGAGGGCCAGGTTCTCCACCAATTTCGGACAGACGAACACCTCGCCCGCGCCACAACCGCAATTGAACTTGATTGCGCAGAACGGTACACCGTTGGCTTCACTCAGCAGCCAGGCTCGGTGTAGGACCAGCAGAGTCAGAGGTGCCAACATGCAGACGAGCGTCACTGCCGTCCCGCGCACCGCAACACCGGCGAGCAGCAGGAGCCCGCAGAACGCCTCCAGCCACGGCAGGCAGATCGCGACGAGGTTCAAGAAGGGTGGCCCCTCGAACACATCGTACTGACGGACCAGCTTGAGGAAGTCGACCGGGTGCCATGCCTTGACCAGGCCGAAGTAGAGGAACACCCCACCCAACAGCCAGCGAACCAACACCGTGGCCTTGTCCAGGAGCGCCCCGGTGGCGTTCGAAGCAGCGCCGTGGTCCGTCATCGGCGAACCTCTTGGAAGCGCTGGCTGCCCCGCGAACCGATTTCCAGCGGCAGCTTCTCACGCGACCATTCGTCGAGCCCGCCCACGTAGACGTGCAACGTTTCGAGTGGAATGCCGGCGCCGTGCAGATGGACCGCGGCGAACTCGCTGTCCTCGCAATCACCGCCCTGGCAATAGACGACGACGTGTTCGGCAACCAGACAGGCGGGGACGACCTCCGCCAGGTGACGCTCGGGGTGGTAGTGATCGAACTGCCAAGCGCCAGGAATGTGCCCGGCCTGATACGGAGCATCTTCGCGCGAGTCGACGAACACGATGCGCTCCTCGAGGTACTTCGGGTCGCGAAACGACTCGGCGACGGCCTTGGTGTCGACCGCTTGCAGCCCGCGTTGGCGCAAACGCTCGACGACCGGGTTCGCGCCGCCCTTCGCAGGGGACACGGCGGCGTTCGCAACCGCTGGATTCTTGGTGGTCTCGACGCGCGGGAAGTAGTCGCGGTCGAGCCGCAGCCCGAGCGGTGACAGGGCGTTCGCGAGCAGGGCAACCGCCATGCCGGCCACGAAGACGACGGCGGCCTCGAACCCGACTGACTTCGCCACGCGCATTCGGCAAAGCCTACTTGGAACCAGCTGGCGGCGCTGCCTTCGCCGCCTGGGTCGCCGCGACCGGCACGCGCAAGACCGGATACTTGGCGTGATCGGTCTTCACTACCAGCTCAGTGGGCATGTCGGCCGTGCAGAACGTCGCCGGGAAGACGAGGGTCAGTTGGAACACCTTGCCCGGAGTGAGTTCCTTGGTCTCGACCACGACGCCACCTGCCGCAACCGCAGCCTCGGTGACCTTGATGATCGTGTTGCCGAGGTTGCGCAGCATGATGGTCTGCCGCAGCTCCTTGCCAATCAAAGCGGCTGGCAAGTCGATCTGCTTTGGAATCGCCTGCACGGTCGGCTGGATCATCACATACGTGCTGATGTTGATTTCCGGCATGCTGGCGTTCGAGGTCTCGAGCCGCAGCAAGCCCGCCACGGGACTCGCGCTGCCGGAACTGGACGCCGGCATCAGGGCCGGGTCGAACGTGACGCTCAACTCGTACTCCTTGCCCGCCACGATCGTCGTGAGCTCCGCCTTCAGCGCGGGATTGGCAAGGGGCGCCGCCTTCAGGATCACGGGCTCGTCCACGTTGCTCACGATGCGGACCTTCTTGGTGTCGACGGCCACCTCGCCTTCGAGCGGCATGAAGTGCACGAACGCCGGCGTCACGTCGATCGGTCGCCAGACGTAGGCCTTCAGTTGCAGCGAGTGCGAGCGTTGCACCGGGTCGTTGCACGTCACCGTGACCCGCCGCGCAACGGCCCCGGCGAAAGCGACAGGCGTGAACTCGAGCGCGATGGTGCCGGTCTTGCCCGGCTCGATGTGCCGATCCCAGGCCCTCGCGAGCGAGCAGCCAACGTCGGGCTTGACGTCCGTGATCTCCAGCGGCGCCTTGCCGGTGTTGGTGACGGTGAACTCGTGGCTCTGCTTCTCGACCCCCTTCAGCGTGCCGAAGTCGAACGAGGTCTCCGCGAACTGCGCCCGCGGCGCATCCGCCGGCGGTTGGGGTGGTGAAGCGGGTGGCGGCGTCGGCGGCGATGTCGACGCGACGGCTGGCGGCGTCAGCGTGAGCGGCACGCGCAACAGCGGATACTTGGCGTGATCGGTTCCAACGGTCAGCTCGGCGGGCAACTCGGCGGCGCTGAACCTCGCCGGGAACACGAGATTCACCTGATACAGCCGTCCAGGAGTGACCTCCTTGGTCTCGACCGCGACCCCAGGCACGTTCACGGCGGCGTCGCGAATCTGGATCGGCGGTTTGCCGAGACTGCGCACCATGACCGTATGCCGGATCTCTTTGCCGAACCCATCGGTGACAAACCCGATCTGCGCCGGTGTCGCCTGGACCGCCGCCTGCACCAACACGAAGGTGCCGACGTTCACGATCGGCAAGGTCGCGAACGACGTCTTGAGGCTCAGCGCGCCCGCCGGAGGCAGCGTCTGCGTCGGCCCCTTGCCGGGATCGGGCAAGAGCTCGGGATCGAACGTGACGCGCAGCTCGTACTCTTTGCCCGCCACGACGGTTTTCAGCTCGGTCTTCAACGCCGGGTGACCGCCTACGGGCGCCTCGATCGTCAGCGGTTGCTCGACGTTGCTGACGATGCGCACGACCTTCGTCTCGGCAACGGCCTCGCCTTCGATCGGCAGGAAGTGCACCTGGGCCGGGTTCACGTCGACCTCACGCCAAACGTTCGCCTTGACCGTCAACAGCTGCGTGCCCTGCGCCGGGTCGTTGCAGGTCACGGTGATCGCCTTCGAGATAGGGCCGGCGAAGTTGATCGGGTTGAACTCGATCGGGATCTTGCCGGTCTTGCCGGGGGGGATGTGGCGATCGAACGCGCCGGCGGGAGTGCAGCCACACCCAGGCTTGACTTCGAGGATCTCGAGCGTCGCCGTCCCCTCGTTGGTGACGACGAACTCGTGATGCTGCTTCTCGCCGTTCTTGACCTTGCCGAAATCGTGGGTGTTTTCGGCGAAGTGCGCACGCGGCGCGTCGGCCTTGACCGTGGTCGGACCCTGGCCCGGCAGTCCCAGCACCGTGGCCATGAGGGTGCCTGCGAGAGTCATGACTTCCTTGCTGCCACACAATCCCATGACCCAAGCCTAACGCTGCCTTGGTGACGTCGCAACCGGCCCGCGTCGACCGTGTCGACCGTACGTCGCGTGTCTCGCGATCGCTCAGATGCCGAACCGGCACGGATCCTCGGGATCCAACACGAAGGTCGGGAAGCCCGTGATCCACGCCGAGCCCTCGACCTCGGGCACGATCGCATCGAGCCCTCCGACCTTCGTCGCCTTCACCGCGCGCGCGCGGAACCGCGTCCCGATCACGCTCTCCGAGACGAACCACTGCCCCGTCGCCAGCGCCCCCTTCGCATGCAGCACTGCGAGCTTGGCCGACGTTCCCGTCCCGCACGGCGAACGGTCATACGCAACACCGGGGCACAACGTCATCGCGCGCGACCCCGGCTCCACACCCTCGAGATCCGCGAACAGCTTCACGTGGTCGACGATCTCCTCCTCCTCCCGTTCCGGATGCCGGCCGCGCACGCCCTCGCGCACGAGCCCCTCCCGGATCGCGACCGCGGCCTGCAGCAGCACGGGCAAATGCGACTTCTCGACCTCGAGCCCGAGTTGCTCCGCCTCGACGAACGCGAACCAGTTGCCGCCATACGCTATGTCGGCGGCGACCTTGCCGAAGCCGTGCACGGGCACGATCACGCGCTGGCGGAACAGGAACGACGGCACGTTCGCAACCGTCACGCTGCGCACCTTGCCACCCTGCACGGCCACGCGACACGTGACGAGACCCGCCGGCGTGTCGAGCACGACGGACGTGACCGGCTCCACGGCGGCGACCATGCCGGTCGCGACCACGGCCGTCGCGACGCCGATCGCACCGTGACCACACATGCCGAGATACCCCGCGTCGTTGCCGAACACGACGCCGAAGTGCGCCTCGGGCCGGCACGGCGGCAGCAGCCACGCGACGACGATCGCGTCGTGTCCACGCGGCTCGAGCACGAGCGCGCGCCGCAGGTGGTCGAACGACTGCTGCAGGTGCGCACGCTTCTCCGCCATCGTGCTGCCCGGAACCGGCGGCATCCCACCAGTCACGATCCGCGTCGGTTCGCCGGCGGTGTGGGAGTCGATGGCCGAGATCACCTGCGAGAACTGCAGCATGCGCGCATCATGCCGGTTCAGCCCCGCAACGCCCACGGGGCGCAGGCTACTGCACGCGGATCGAGCTCGAGAACAGCCACGGATCGCCGTCCTTCGTTGCCACTTCGACGCGGTAGACGCCGGGCAAAGGCGCGTGCACGACCATCGTCATGCCGTCTCGCTCGTGCACGACCCGGCCGTCGCAGAACAACCGGATCCGCCCCGCCTGCGGCGCGAGCACCCGCAAGACGAGGTCGGACCGCGCGGGCACCGAAGCACCGCCGACATGCACGTTGCCCGCCCCATCCTCAGCTCGGAAGTCGAACCCCGCACCCTCTCCGAACACGTCGAACGACACGTAGGTGCGGCCCGCGACGAACGCCTCGACGATGCTCTTCTCGTCGAGCTGCTCCGCGAGCACGTGCGTGCTGAGCGTCAAGAAGATCTCCTGGTACGTTCCGATCGTTCCACCGAGGGGACCGAACACCCGCACGTTCGCGTGCGCGTCGTTGCCGCCGACCGGCGTGAACGGATGTTGTCGCTCGAGACCCTGATCCCACTGCGCGAGCACGCTCTCGTCGCGATAGCTGATCCGTTCCAGCAAGAACCGCATCGGCAGGAACAACACCGTGAACAACGTCCCGAGCTTGTTCCGGGTCATCGCCGCCGCATGCAGGTTCACGATCTCGGCGCCCGTGAGGCCGGGCACGTCCCACGGCACCTTCCACATCTCCCCGTGGCACACGAACGCGAGGCCACCCTGCGCTGCCGCCTCCTTGGCGAGCAACGCCGCATGCTGGAAGCGGCGCAGCGGCTTCACCAGCGGAAAGCACAGCAGCGTGCCCTGCGGGCTGCGCACTTCCGCGCCGACGACGAACAACGTCTTGCCGACGAAACCGCGTTGGCCATCCGCGATCGACTGCTCCGTCTGGTGATCGGTCATCACGACGAAGTCGATGTGCGCTTTCTCGCAAGCCGCAGCGATCGTCTCGATCGTGCCGTGCGAGTCGTGCGACAGATGGCTGTGGCAGTGCACGATGCCCTTCCAGTCGAAGAGCCGCGTGCCGGCCACCGGCACCGGGTGGACCGTCGGGTGCGGGCCCGGCGTGCCGAGCACTGTCGTGAACGCGGCGCACGAGCCGAGCAGCGACGACAGCAGCACGGTCGCGGTTGCACCCCACTTGCGGCAGCATCGCAGCATCGGATCGCACATTCCTGGTCTCGGACTCCATCGACACTCGCTGCAGCAGCAGTAAACCGATCCTGCGCCGCCGCACACCCGCGCACACGGCTCACCGTGCTGCGCCGCCACATCTCATGACGACAGGCATTGAGTCGCGCCATGCGCGCAGGGATACTCCCGCGCCCTGATGCCGGAAGCGCCCGACCTGTGGACCTGGATCACGATACCCGCGATCGGTGCGGTGATCGGCTGGAGCACGAACTGGCTCGCCGTGAAGATGATCTTCCGGCCGATCCGGCCGCGGCAGTTTCTCGGCCTGCGCTTCCACGGTCTCGTACCCCGCCGTCAGCAAGAACTCGCGCGTGCGATCGGCCGCGTCGTCGGCACCCACCTCGTCGAACACAAGGACCTCGTCGCGAGCCTCGACCAGCTCGACTTCGCGGCCATCCTCGGCAAGGTGCTCGAGCGCGGCCTCGCGCCGAAGCTACAGGAACTGCGCGGACTACCCCTCATCGGCGGCTACCTGACGGAGGCGCGCGTCGCCGACCTGCGCAACGCGATCGTGCAGAGCGTCATGGTCCACAAGCAGGCCATGCTCGAAGAGGTCGAGAAGGGCCTGTCCCAGGGACTCGACGTGCCCCGCCTCGTCGAAGCCAAGGTCGCGACGTTCGCGGTCGAGAAGCTCGAGGCCTTGGTTCTCGAGGTCGCGGGCCGGGAACTGCAGGCGATCGTGGTCCTGGGCGGAGTGCTCGGCGCCTTGATCGGTCTGTTGCAGGTCGGCTTGGTCTGGATGCACGGCTGAGGCCGGATCGCTGCTCCGACCAGCGTTCGCAGCGGCCTACGAGGCGACGTCGGGCCGACGCAGCTTGGCCACCTTGCGCGGCGGCGCCAACGCTGGTTCCAGCGGTGCTCGGATTGGCGTGCGCGCGGCCGATTGAGCTTCGCTGCCGATCCGGATCGTGAGTCCGCCGAGGTGTGAGTCCATGTAGTCGCTGAGCCCGTAGAGGAACACGAGGACGCCCGTCATCTCGAGCGCTTCCTCGAGCGTCTGCACGCTCCAGTAGCCCCAGTGCTTCGTACCACCCTCCTCGAACAGGATGCCGCCCACCATTTCCATGCCGATGGCACCCGTCACGAACACGGCGCCGCCGATGACGAACAGCGATGCGGTCTTTCGCGGCAAGCGCAACAGGAACCTGAGGAAGGCAAGGCCGAAGACGATGCTCGCGATGCCGTAGGGGATGATCCATGCATAATGGAACGCCCCGGCCCCGGAGGTGTGCAGCTTCTCCTGCAGCGGCTTGATCAGCTTCTCGTGGATCTCGCCGAACTCGTCGAGCGCGAGAAAGACGAATGCGAAGCAGAGCACCCACCAGTAGACGCGGTTCGTCTTGATGGTGCGCGCCGTGACGTAGAGCAGGCCCGCGACCACGAGCAGGGTGACAGAAGAATAAAGCGTCGGCACGTTCTGCTCGGCTCCGAGACCGAAGAAGAAGACCAACCCGCCGAGTCGCTCGTTCCCCGTTGCCACGGAGACGAAGCGCAGCAGGATGTGCACGACGCACAGCGCGACCACGACGGTCGCGAACAGCCGCGTGAATCGCGCGGCAGAATAATGAAGACGAACGCCAGGAAGCGCCTGGCGCGGTTCGGTATGAGTCGAGGGGATCATGTTCTTGGGTGGTCCCTCGCCGCCTCCAGGCTCCAGGCCGCAGCAATGGACCACGTAGTCTAACCCGCGCGAGCGCACGGTGCTTCGCTGAGGCGTGTCGCAAGACGCGCCGGCCGCAAACCGCCCGCATCGCGTCTGCTGCGCTTCGATCCGCACGACGCCTCGTCCACCTGCCGGATCCTGCGATCCCATGGGGATCTTGTCCACGCGACGAAATCCGGGGCAGGCCCTAGACTATGGCCCCTGACATGTCGGTCCACCCCTCTGCTATTACGTTCGCCGCCGCCACCCTCCTGCTGACCGGCCTTGCCCGCCCGCAGGAACAGAAGGTCATCGCCTATGCGAACCGCGACATCCTGTCGCCGTTCCGCACCCCGACCGACACCTGCGCGCCGCCCGACGAGCTGTTCCGGCTGCTGCGCAACATGGAAGCGATCGCCACGGCACCCAATGCGGCGACGTCGTTCGACAAGAACGGCCGCGAAGTCGTCGACGACAAGAACTGGCGCGCCGCGAAGGCCCAGGTCGACCGCATCGGCATCGACGCCTCCAACCTCGCGCAGATCATGCGGCTCCACAAGAACGCCGGCGACCGCGCGACCGCCTTCTACGCGATGTTCTTCGTCGACAACCCCGACTACGTCGTCAACCTGATCGCGCACATTCCCGGCGAGCCCGAACGCAAGGCGCGGCAGGCGGCGATGCCACGGGCCGTCGAGTACTTGCGCGCCAATCTGGGCCGGCGGTTCGGCGATCTCACACCCGACCAGAAGGCCGAGCTGGAGAAAGCGCTGCCGAGGATCGGCAGCCCCGAGGCCAAGGCCAAGGGAGTCGTGCGCGCGCCGCGCGACGAAGACCACCTGCACGACATCCTGCTCGTGCCGTTCTTCCAACTGCTCGACCTCGACGACGCGCTCGACCAGGCGCAGGGCCTCTGGTTCCTGAGTCAGGTGTTCGCGATCCGCCCCGATCTCGCGCTGGTCTGGGCCGAACCCGCGCTGGGCCGCGTCCGCCAGCTGCTGCTCTCGGACTCGCAGCCCGTGCAGGAACAGGCCATCGCGTTCTTCAAGGCGATCGGCCCGGCCAAGCTGCGGCCGCCCCCCACCGACGATCCGCACGCGCTGCAGCTGTGGGCAGAGGAGGCCGGCAAGACCCTGTTCCCACCGATCAGGAACCTCAACGACACGATCGTGCAACTGCAGCCGAGCCCGGAACGCGACGCGATCGCTGCGGCGGCGGTCAAGGCGCTCGAGACCTCGGCGATCGGCGACCCGTTCTCGGGCCAGGGCAAGGACGGCAAGTACTACCGCGGCTTCCGCGTCATCACCGTGCCCGAGGAGCTGAAGCCGCTCGCGATCCCGGCCGAAGCGGTCATCACCACGGTGAACGGCGTGGGCGTCAGCGACGCGGCCACCCTGCTGAAGACCGTGAGCGACCAGTTGCGAAAGCTGGGCCACCCGCGCCGGTTGTTCGTCGAATACGTGCGGGGCGGCGTCCAGCACGCGGTCGAGTATCGCGTGATGTGAAGTCGCTGCATCACGCCCGATCGATCGAAGAGCTCAGAGCCCCACGCTCGAAAGCAGGGCAAGGAGCGGCTCGCTTATGGCGGCTACCTGAGCCTCACCGGCATCCGCGCAGGCGGTGAGGAACGGAGAGAGGCCGAAACGCCAGCGCCCCGTGACCGGATCCTCGAGCCAGGGCCGTTTCTCGTCCGCGACGAGCTCCGGCGTGAGATGCCGCGTGTCGTTGAAGAACTGCAGCGCCGCGCGGCCCTTGGTCCGCAACGCGAGCGCCGTGATCCCCGTGTGCGCACTGTGGAAGCGCGGCTTCAGCTCGTTCTCCCAGCGCATGGTCCTGCTGATCAGGTGCTTGATCAGGCCGTTGTGCGCGATGATCACCGTGAGCGGATGCGGCATCGTGACCACCTTCTCCCACACGGCATCCAGCCGCGCGCGCAACGCGCCGTCCGGCGCGTCGAGCTCCTTCTCGACCTTGCCGGCGGAGATCTCGCGGAACAGGGGATCGACGGTGCAGACGGCATCCGGATGATGGACCGAGATCGCCGCCGCTGTCTCGCACGCCCGATGCATGTCGCTGCAGAAGATGGCATCGACCTGCCAGCGCGCGATGCGGCGCGCCAGCGCTTCGGCCTGCAGCTTGCCGAGCTCCGTCAGATGCCGGCCGCGGTCGGGATCCTTGTCACCTTCGGTCGCCTCGGCATGGCGAATCAGGAAGACACGTCGGGGCGCGGGATCGGCATTGGTGTCGTCGGTCACGAAGCAGCCTCGTTCGGGGGAAGGGGGGGCTGTCCGGCAACAAGATTGCGTGCGCACGCGCAGCAACCAGCGAGCGGACTTGGGGCGACGTCGATTGTAGCAGCGAGCACCGAGACGCCAACCTCGCACCGCACGACTCGCGATTGCGCACGGCGGTCGACCTTGCTCCTTCCGCTGGAAGGAAAACTACTTTCGAGCCCGCTACATGCTGAAGTGCCAGCGTCCGGTGACCGGATCCTCGAGCCAGGGCCGCTTCTCCTCCGCGACGAGCTCCGGTGTCAGATGCCGCGTGTCGTTGAAGAACTGCAGCGCCGCGCGGCCCTTGGTCCGCAGCGCGAGCGCGGTGACCCCCGTGTGCGCGCTGTGGAAGCGCGGCTTCAGCTCGTTCTCCCAGCGCATGGTCCTGCTGAGCAGATACTTGATCAGACCGTTGTGCGTGATGATCACCGTGAGCGGTTGCGGCATGGTGACCACCTTCTGCCACGCGGCATCGAGACGCGCGCGCAACGCCCCGTCCGGGGCATCGAGCTCCCGCCTGACCGTGCTGGCCGACACTTCCCGGAACACGGGATCGACGGTGCAGACAGCACCCGGGTGATGGAACGAGATCGCGGCCGCCGTCTCGCACGCCCGATACATGTCGCTGCAGAAGATGGCATCGACCTGCCAGCGTGCGACCCGCTGCGCCAGCGCTTCGGCCTGCAGCTTGCCGAGCTCCGTCAAATGCCGGCCGCGGTCGGGATCCTTGTCGCCCTCGGTCGCCTCGGCGTGGCGAATCAGGAAGACTCGCCGGGGATCGTCACCGGTCTCGTCAATGGTCTCGTCACTCACGATGCAGCCTCGTTCGATGAGCCGGTGTGCTGCGGGTCGAAGGGCTCATAGCCCTGCTCCGGCGAGAAGGTGAAAGCAGTGGTTCGCCGATGGCGGCGACACGAGCCTCGCCGGCATCCACGCAGCAGCTCAGCAGCGGGGAAAGGTCGAAGCGCCAGCGCCCGGTGACCGCATCCTCGAGCCAAGGCGCCTTTTCGACGGCGGCGAGCTCCGGGGTGAGATGCCGCGTGTCGTTGAAGAACTGCAGCGCCGCGCGTCCCCTGGGCCGCAGGGCGAGCCCGGTGATCCCCGTGTAGGCACTGCGGAAGGGCGGCTTCAGCTGGCTGTCGCAGCGCAGGGTCCTGCCGATGAAGTACTTGATCAAGCCGAGGTGCGCGACGATCACCGTGAGCGGATGCGGCATGGTGACCACCTTCTGCCACGCGGCTTCGAGACGCGCGCGCAACGCCCCGTCCGGGGCGTCGAGCTCCCTCTCGACCGTGCCCGAGGATACTTCGCGGAACACCGGATCGACGGTGCAGACAGCACCCGGGTGATGGAACGAAATCGCAGCCGCAGTCTCGCATGCCCGATGCATGTCGCTGCAGAAGATGGCATCGACCTGCCAGCGCGCGGCTCGGCGCGCCAGCGCTTCGGCCTGCAGCTTGCCGAGCTCCGTCAGATGCCGCCCGCGGTCGGGATCCTTGTCGCCCTCGCTCGCCTCCGCATGGCGAATCAGGAAGACACGTCGCGGCTCGGGATCGTCAAAGGTCTCGTCGGTCACGAATCAGCTCGTTTGTCCGGAAGGCCGGTTGAGAGCCCTACGCGAGCCCGCGGAGCCGGGGACAAGCTTTCTGCATCGGGAGAAATCCCGATGCAGCGCTTGGCGCCTGCAAGGTCTGCGGTTGGAGGACGCCGGCGAGGTTCGGCGCAGGGAAGTACCCCCTGGGGCAATACCGGAACGAGTCTGCTCAGGGCACTGGAGTGCGAGCACGCCGCCTGTTTTCATGCGACGCCGGTTCGACCTGGCAGCCGTCGTACGGACTGCGTCGAGACGGGCCCTCTCGTTCCTCTATCCTGCCGCACCGCATGACCCTCGTGACGCTCGACAAGATCGTCCGCCGCTTCGGCGCCGACGCGATCCTCGACGGGCTCTCGTTGCGGGTCGACGAAGGCGACCGCATCGGCGTCGTCGGCGACAACGGCGCCGGCAAGACGACGATGGTGCGCATCCTCGCCGGCGTCGACGACCAGGATCTCGGCCAGCGCAATACGCGCAAGGACCTGCGCATCGCCTACGGGTCCCAGATGCCCGCAATGCCGCAGGGCACGACCGTGCACGAACTCGTCATGCGCGGCACCGGCGAACACGGCGCGTTGGAACAGCGCATGCGTGCGCTCGAGGCCAGGATGGCCAGTGGCGACGAGGTCGCGCTGCGCGAGTACGGCGTCTTGCAGGCGGCGTTCGAGGCCGGCGGTGGTTACGACCGCAAGCACCGCGTCGAACGGGTGCTCTCTGGCCTCGGCTTCACGAGCCGTGATCTGCAGAAGGACGTGTCGGTCCTGAGCGGCGGCGAGAAGTCGCGCGTGCAGCTCGCGATCCTCATGACGACGCCGGCCGATCTACTGCTGCTCGACGAACCGACCAACCACCTCGACCTGCAGGGCATCGAGTTCGTCGAGGATTTCGTGCAGCGTTATCCCGGCGCCGTCGTCGCCGTCAGCCACGACCGGCGCTTCCTCGACGCGGTCGCGAATGCGATCGTCGAGGTGGCCGACGGCACGGCCACGCGCTGGAAAGGCAACTTCTCGCACTACAGCCAGCAGCGCGACCTCGCGTTGTTGACACAAGCGAGGGCGTACAGGACCCAGCGCGAGTTCGTCGAGAAGGAGATGGACTACATCCGCCGCAACATGGCCGGGCGCATGAGCGCGCAGGCCAAGGGGCGGCTCAAGCGCCTGCAGCGTCTGCAACTCATCGACAAGCCGAAGGGCAACCGCGCTTCGATGCGCGTCACGTTCGGCGCTTCGACGCGCGGCCAGCAGGGACAGGCCGCGATCGAATGCGAAGACCTCCTGGTCCGGGCCGGATCGCGCACGCTCGTCGAACGCGGCGAGCTGCGCATCTGGTTCGGCGAGGTGACGGCGCTGCTCGGCCGCAATGGCGCGGGCAAGACGACGCTGTTGCGCCTGCTCGCCGGCATCGGCCACCCCGCGGCAGGCGCGATCCGGCGCGCGCACAATCTGCGCATCGGCTACTTCAGCCAGGACGTGAACGACCTGCCGCAGCAGGGCACCGTGATCGACGCGCTGCGCGAGCTCGACCGCACGGTCGACGAACGATCGCTGCGCGATCACCTCGCGCTGTTCCTGTTCTGCGGCGACGACGTCGAGAAGCCGGTCAGCGAGTTGTCGGGCGGCGAGAAGCAGCGGCTGTCGCTCGCGCGTCTGACGCGCGCGCAATTCGACCTGTTGTGCCTCGACGAACCGACCAACCACCTCGACGTCGCAGGCACGGAGGGACTCGAGCAGGCGCTCAAGGAGTTCCCGGGCACGGTCGTGATCGTCACGCACGACCGCAAGCTCGTCGAAGAGGTCGCCGACCGCGTCGCCTGGATCGAGGACACCCGGATCCGCACGTTCGACCAGGGGCTCGCGCAGTGCCAGCGCGTGCTCGCGGAGGAACGTGCTGCGGCACGCGTGGCCGAGAGCGAAGCGCGCGACAAGGCGGTGAAGAAGGCGGAGCTGGCGGAGCCCGAGGCGAAGAAGGCGATCGAGACCGGCAAGGTGCGGAACCCGCTGCTGTTCAGCAAGCTCGAGGAGCGGATCATTGCGCTCGAGGCAGAGCTCGAGGGCGCGCGCGCGTCGATGCTCGATCCGGCCAACTACGCCAGTGCCAGCAAGAGCAAGGAGCTGCAAGCGACCGAGGCGCGGCTCGAGGCCGAGTTGGCGGAGGCCTACGAGCAGTGGGAGAACTGGCAATAGGGCGCGCGGCGGCGCCGGCAGTCATCCCAGCGTGGCCTTGAAGCACGCGCGGAAGGTGCGGCCGCCGTTGGCAAAACTGACGACCGAGTCCGTCTTGGCGAACCGCCGGAAGCCCGAACCGGCGTGCTGGTAGTACTTCTCGCCCGATCGCAGCTTGTCGAGGAGCGCGCGCACGTCGAAGCCCGCACCCTCGTCGGAGACTTCGATCAGGGCACCCTTCTTGGTCACGATCACCTCGACCGTGATCCACTTGTCGGGGTGCATCTGGTTGCCTCTCTTCCAGGCGTTGCCAACGGCCTTCTTCAGGGGCGCCAGCAGATCCCCGTCCAGCATCTGGGGAGCAACGTTGGCGAAGCGGGCCGACAAGGCGGCGTTGAGCTGGGGAAGGAGCTCTTCGCGTTGCCTACCCTTGACGATGACGCGGGCCGTCGCACCGGTGAGGAACTCGGGGGACGCGAGGGCTGCGATCGAACTGGCCGCTGGGATCTCCTCGGATGCGCCGATGTCAGCAAGCATGCGCTCTCTGGAATACTCGAGATCGATCATTTCCTCTGTACCCGTGGGAGTGGTGTCCTCACTATGCGGCGTAAGCTTGGCGTAAGCTCGCCGCTGCTGGACAAGCCTACCATCGGGAATCGGGCGTGCGGAACACTAGCGCTCGAAACCGAGGCACGGCCGGCCGTCGCATCCCCGATACAAACCAGGTCCAGGCCACGAGCTAGACGGCTGTCTGTCACACGCTTTTGGCCAGTCGAGGCTGTGGCTCGCCACCCCCACCCCTTGGCGTCCGGGGGCTGCGCGATATCCTGCGGCACGCGATAGGAGGACACGCCCCCAATGCCCATAGGCCCACCAGTCGAGCCAACGCCGCTTCGGGACTCCGAACCCGAGCATCCACTGGTCCAGCAGCCGCCGCAGGGCCCGACCGAGCAAGCAGTTCGATCGGGCGCAGGGCGCTTGCCGCTGGCCACGTTCTCGGCTCGCCGGGACCTGTTCGCGCGACTGCTCGACGCCGACTTCATGCTGCCGGTGTTCCAGCGTGAGCTGTCCGGTGCGAGCGCTGCACCGATCCGCGTCGTGGGTTGCAGCATCAAGCCGGCCAAGACCGTCAGCTCGCGCAAGAGCATCCGCGACCAGCGCATGCGATTGGTCTATCGGCTCGACATCGAACTCGAGGGCGGGACCCGGCGCGAGCTGGTCGTCTGCGGCACAGCACCCGTGGCCACGGACTTCCCGGGACCCGAGATGGAGCAGCGCTGCCAGGGCCTGCGGGATCACCCGCTTGCTGCTCCGTTCCGGCGGCTCGCCATCTGGGTTGGGAGCCTGGACCTCGGCCTGCTCCTGTTCCCGGTCGATCCGGGGCTGCCGGCCCTGGCGGAAGTCACCGGGCCGGAGGCAGCTCGTCTCTTCGCGCCGCACCTGCCCGAATGCCAGGCGGGCGCACGGATCGAGGCGATTGAATGTGAGCTCCGCCACTACAAGCCCGGCGAACGCGCGGTCCTGAAAGTGCGCTCGACGCTGCGGACAGGCACCAACACGACGCAGCGCACCATCTACGCAAAGGTGTTCTCCGACCAGCATGGAGCCGTGAGCCATGCCGAGCTGCAAGCGCTGTCGGCCGCGGCGCGCCGCTCGGACGACCTGAGGATCCCCGAACCGCTGGGCTACGACCCGGACCGGCGCATGCTCGTCATGGCGGAAGTGCCCGGCGGGCGCGATCTGTCCCAGTGGATCCACTGCGTCGAGAACGAGCAGCCCCTGCCGCCCGGCGTCGATCTGCAGCGGCTGGAGCGCTGCCTGCTCGCCGCGGCGAGGGCACTGAGCGCCTTGCAGCGCAGCGGCGTCGAACCCTCCTCGCGGCGTACTTTCCAGAACGCGCTCGCTCCGCTGCAAAAGGACTGCGCGCTGCTGCGCGGGGACGCGAACGCACCGCAGTCACCGCTGGTGGCCCGAGCGCTCGCCGTGGTGCAACGACTGGAGTCGCTGACTCCGCTCGAGGAATGCCTCGTGCCTTCGCACGGAGGTTGTCGCCACAAACAGACGATCGGCGACGAACACGGTCTCGCGTTCATCGACTGGGACGGATTCTGCCTTGCAGACCCGGCGCTCGACGCCGCCACCTTCCTCGCCCGCCTGCGCCAGGAGCCAGTGACCACGGGCCGCGGCATGGAGCTGGAGCGGCTGGCGGAGTCGTTCCGCCGCACGTTCTGCAGTCTCTCGCCCGAGGCCGCGCGGCATCTGGCTCTCTACGAGGGGCTCACGCTGGCCGAGCAGATGCTGCGCTCGTTCCGGCGGACTTCCCGCGACGGCGCGATGGCGGGCACGATCGAACGCCTCGCGAGTGCGGCCGAGGAACGGCTCGCGCGCTGCTGACCGCGTCGTCCGGCAGGCTTTCAGTGCGTTTCCGCGTGTCGCAGCCAGCGCGTCCTGCGGGGATTCCACAGCGGGTCGACGGGCAGCACGTCGCCCGCGAGCTCGTGCCACGCGAAGACCTTGAAGTCCTGCCCGCCCCGCTCACTGCGGTCGTCCTGGCACACGAGCGCACCGCGCGGCAGCCGTGGGCCGAGCGCGCAGCTGGTAGCGCAGACACCGTCGGTATGGGTGACTTCGTCGAGGGACGCTCCTGGGATCGGATCGAAGATCACCCGCAGGGTGTTGTCGCCGTCGCGATCGAACAGCCAGAAGCAGTTCTCGCCTTGCATCGAAGCGACCAACGCGCCCTTGCCGCCGGCGGCGTAGACGATGTCCAGTCCTTCGACGTCGGGTTTGAAGCCGCCGCGGTCCCCGGCGCGGGCGACACTGCGCCGGTCGCTCTCGGCCGTCGGATCGCCGGGCTCGGCACCGTAGCGCCACAGCGCGACTCTCTCCTCGGCGACATAGAAGACTCCCCACTCGTCGTCGGCGACGCAGCCTTCGATCTCCGTGCCGACGTGGAACGCGCGCACGAGCTCGCCGCCGAGCTTGCCATCCGAGTTCGGCGAGAGCCGCCACTGCTCGACGTCACCTTCTTTCGTGGTTGCGAACGCATACAGCTTGCCGTCTCGGGCACAGCGATAGAGGCAACAACCGTATGGCTCCTTGCCGCCGAACACGGGCAGCACTGGACCAGCGGAGCTCAGCGCGCCGTCGGCCGGATCGATCCACCACGCCGCGATCCCGATGCTCGTACCGCGCACGCTTGCCACGGCGACGTCACGCGTGCGGCCAGCGACTTCGATGCCGTAGCGCACGTCGACGTTGTTCGGCTTCAGGCCCGCACTCACGATGGTGAGACGGTGGCCGTCGAGGCCGTAGACCTCGAGCCCGTCGTTCTTGTTGGTGCCGAGGATCAGACTCCGCTCGGGGTGCGTCGGGTGCACCCAGATCGCCGGGTCGTCGACCCGGTCGTCCGGATGCAGGGTGGAGTCGGTGGCGGCTACGGGCGCCACCTCGACGATCTTCGGCGAACCCTGTGGCAGCGCGTGGACAGAGAACATCGCGGCAAAGGCGCACGCGACACCAAAGTTGCTGTGTTCGTGGTGCATGCTGCGAACCCTGAGACAGCAACAACCACCGGGCAATCAGGCAAAACGCGCGTGCGAAAGAAGACAGGAAGACGAGCCTTGGTTGCGGGCACGTCGGCGGCTCGATCGCCACGCGAACTGCCGGCTCGTCGACGCATTCGACGGCGCGGCGCGCTCGCCCGCTGCTGACCCGCGCAAGCCGGTGCGAACGCGTTCGCGTGCGCCGCGTCGTCCACCGGCTCTCACTCGCGTCGCAGCCAGTGCGTCGCACGGGGATTCCAGAGCGGGTCGACCGGCAACGCGTCGCCGGCGATCTCGTGCCACGCGAAGATCTTGAAGTTCTGGCTCCCCTGCTCTTTGGAATCGTCCTGGCATACGAGCGCACCGTGCGGCAGTCGCGGGCCGAGCGCGCAGTTCGTGGCGCAGACGCCCTCGGTGCCGGTGACCTCGCCCAGGTCCTTGCCCGCGATCGGATCGAAGATCGCACGCAGGACATTCTCGCCGTCGCGGTCGAACAGCCAGAAGCAGTTCTCGCCTTGGATCGAAGCGACCAACGTGCCCTTGCCACCACGGGCACAGACCAGCGCCAGTCCTTCGACGTCGGGTTCGAAGCCTTGGGTCGTGCCGGACTCGACCGTTTCGCGATGGAGGGTCGCACCGCGCTTCTGGGCACGTGCGACGCACCGCCGGTCGCTCTTCTGCGTCGGGTCGCCGGGCTCGGCGCCGTAGCGCCAGATCGCGACGTCTTCCTCGGCAACATAGAAGACTCCCCACTCGTCGTCGGCGACACAACCTTCGACCTCCGTGCCGACATGGAAGGAGCGCACGAGTTTGGCGTCGAGCCTGCCATCCGCATTCGGCACGAGCTGCCACTGCTCGACGTCACCCTCTTTCGCGGTTGCGAACGCATACAGCTTGCCGTCTCGGGCACAGCGATAGAGGCAACTGCCGAAGGTCGGCAACCTCCCGGATTCTTTGTCCGGCTTCTTGTCGCGGAACACGGGCAGCACCGGACCAGCGGACGTCAGCGTGCCGTCGGCCGGATCGATCCACCACGCGGCCAGCCCCACACCCGTGCCACGCACGCCTGCCACGGCGATGTCGCGCGTCTTGCCAGCCACCTCGATGCCGTAGCGCACGTCGATGTTGTTCGGCTCCAGTCCCGCGCCCAAGATGGTCCGGCGGTGGCCGTCGAGGCCATAGACTTCGATGCCGTCCTTCTTGGTGGCGCCGAGGATCAGACTTCGCTCGGGGTCCGTCGGGTGCAACCAGATCGCGGGGTCCTCGACCTTGTCATCCGGATGCACGGTGGGATCGGTGGCCGCCACGGGCGCCACCTTGACGATCTTCGGCGAACCCTGTGGCAGCGCGTGGGCAGAGAGCATCGCGGCAATGGCGCACGCGACGACAAAGGTGCTGTGTTCGTGATGCATGCCACCCACGTGACGCAACCACGCCTACCTGTCAATCCGGTAAAACGGACGAGCCGAAAGCAGAGCACGCACTGTGAGCGGTTGGAAGATGCCATGCAATGCGCGCGGGGTGCTCAACTGATAAGGTGATTGAGGTCGTTCCCTCGCGACTTACACAATCAAGCCATCACACACAGATGCCGGTCTGCGAAAGCGGCACGCGAGCCGCGGCTTTCACTCGCGTCGCAGCCAGTGCGTCGCGCGGGGATTCCAGAGCGGGTCGACCGGCAACGCGTCGCCGGCGATCTCGTGCCACGCAAAGATCTTGAAGTTCTGGCCCCCCCGCCCTCCGCAGTCGTCCTGGCATACGAGCGCACCGCGCGGCAGCCGTGGGCCGAGCGCGCAGTTCGTAGCGCAGACGCCGTCGGTGCCGGTGACCTCGCCCAGGTCCTTGCCCGCGATCGGATCGAAGATCGCACGCAGGGCATTGTCGCCGTCGCGGTCGAACAGCCAGAAGCAGTTCTCGCCTTGGATCGAAGCGACCAAGGTGCCCTTGCCGCCACGGGCACAGACCAGCTCCAGTCCTTCGACGTCGGGCTCGAAACCGTGGATCGTGGTCGTGCCGGGCTCGACCATCTCGCGATGGAGAGTCGCACCGCGCTTCTGGGCACGTGCGACGCACCTCCGGTCGCTCTTCTGCGTCGGATCGCCGGGCTCGGCGCCGTAGCGCCAGATCGCGACGTTTTCCTCGGCAACATAGAAGACACCCCACTCGTCGTCGGCGACACAGCCTTCGACCTCCAAGCCGACGTGGAAGTTGCGCACGAGTTTGGCGTCGAGCTTGCCATCCGCGTTCGGCACGAGCCGCCACTGCTCGACGCCACCCTCTTTCGTGGTCACATTCGCGGTTGCAAACGCGTAGAGCGTGCCGTCTCGGGCACAGCGATAGAGGCAACAGCCGGCGCTGTGCAACTTGGGGTTGCCGCTGGAAGGCTTCTCACCGCCGAACACGGGCAGCACGGGACCAGCGGACGTCAGCGTGCCGTCGGCGGGATCGATCCACCACGCAGCCAGCCCCACAATCGGACTCCGCACGCTCGCCACGGCTACGTCGAGCGTGCGGCCAGCGACCTCGATGCCGTAGCGCACGTCGACGTTGTTCGGCTCCAGTCCCGCACCCAAGATGGTCTGGCGGTGGCCGTCGAGGCTGTAGACCTCGAGCCCGTCCTTCTTGTTGGTGCCGAGGATCAGACTTCGCCCGGGATCCGTCGGGTGCACCCAGATCGCGGCGTCGTCGGCCGCATCGCCCTCGTGCGCGACGGGATCGGTGGCGGCCACGGGCGCCACCTTGACGATCGTCGGCGAACCCTGTGACAGCGCGGAGGCGGAGAACGTCGCGGCCAAGGCAAGCGCGACACGAAAACTGCTGTGTTCGTGGTGCATGCCACGCACCCTCGAACCGCAGCGTCAACCGGTCAATCGGGTGAATCGGGCGAGCCGAAAGTCGCGCTCGCCCGCTTCGCATGCGAATTGCCTGCCAGGCGACCTGCCTGCTCGCCGCGGCTATCGATCGTGGCGCAGCCAGCGCGTCGCGCGCGGATTCCAGAGCGGGTCGACCGGCAGCGCGTCGCCGGCGATCTCGTGCCACGCGAAGATCTTGAAGTCTTGCCCGCCCCGCTCACTGCGGTCGTCCTGGCATACGAGCGCACCGCGCGGCAGCAGTGGGCCGAGCGCGCAGCTCGTAGCGCAGACGCCGTCGGTGCCGGTGACCTCGTCCACGGCCGTGCTCGCGATCGGATCGAAGATCGCACGCAGCGCATTGTCGCCATCGCGGTCGAACAGCCAGAAGCGATTCTCGCCTTGCATCGAAGCGACCAACGCGCCCTTGCCGTCAGCGGCGTAGACCAGCGTCAGTCCTTCGACATCGGGTTTGAAGCCGCCGCGCTTGCCCTTGCCCGCACGTGCGACGCTCCGCCGGTCGCTCTTCTGCGTCGGATCGCCGGGCTCGGCACCGTAGCGCCAGATCGCGACGTCCTCCTCGGCAACATAGAATGCGCCCCACTCGTCGTCGGCGACACAACCTTCGAGCTGCTTGCCGACGTGGAAGGCGCGCACAAGTTTGGCGTCGAGCTTGCCATCCGCGTTCGGCGAGAGCCGCCACTGCTCGACGTCACCGGTCTTTGCGGTCGCAAACGCGTAGAGCGTGCCGTCTCGGGCACAGCGATAGAGGCAACACCCGTATGGCTCCTTGCCGGCGAACACGGGCAGCACTGGACCAGCGGAGCTCAGCGCGCCGTCGGCCGGATCGATCCACCACGCAGCCAGCCCCACGCCGGTGCCTCGCACGCTTGCCACGGCAACGTCGAGCGTGCGGCCAGCGACCTCGATGCCGTAGCGCACGTCGACGTTGTTCGGCTCCAGCCCCGCGCCGATGCTGGTCTGACGGTGGCCGTCGAGGCTGTAGACCTCGAGCCCGTCCTTCTTGTTGGCGCCGAGAATCAGACTTCGCCCGGGGTCCGTCGGGTGCACCCAGATCGCGGGGTCGTCGGCGGCATCGCCGGTATGCGCGACGGGGTCGGTCGATGCCACGGGAGCCGCCGTGACGATCGTCGGACTCTGTGACAGCGAGGAGGCTGAGAACGTCGCGGCGAGAACGCACGCGAACCCAAGGTTGTAGTGTTCGTGCAGCATGCCAATCATGTTTGAGCCGGCGGCGTCTACGTGGTCAACCCGGTTGATCTCGCAAGTCGTCGTCAATCAGGTGAAATACTCAGCCGTCGCAAGGGAGATACGCTGTGCGGCAACCGCGCGCCGCGGCTACCACAATTCGGAATCCACGTTAGGATGCGTTCGATAACCCGGAGTCGCGCCGTGTTGCGGACGCTACGACGGCTCGCTCGCCATGCGGATCGCCTACCTGTCGACTGATTTCGGCGTGCCCATCATGGGGACGAAGGGAGCCTCCGTCCACGTTCGACAGGTCGTCGAGGCGTTGACGAGACGAGGGCACGAAGTCCTGATCCTGACTCCGAACCCGGGCGGCGAGCCGGCCAGATCGGCGAAGTTCGCGATGACGTCGCTGCCCTTCGGCGAGATCCCCGCGCTGCTTCACGACAAGTTGAAGGAGGAAGCGATCTGCAGCGGCAACCGACTACCCAAGGACCTGCGCAACATCTTCTACTCGCTCTGGGTCGAGGACCGGGCCGTTCGGCTGCTCTCGGAGTTCCAGCCGGACGTCGTGTACGAGCGCTACGCTCTGTTCGGCACGGCGGGGCTCGAGATCGCGCGTCGGCTCTCCGTACCGCTGCTCGTCGAGGTCAACGCCCCGCTGGTCGAGGAACAGCAGGAGCAGCGCGGCCTCTGCCTGCCCGGCGTGGCCACGGCTGCGCAGCGGCTCGTCTTCACGGGCGCAGACGAGTTGCTCGTCGTCTCGCGCTGGCTCGTGCAATACGCGGAGTCCCACGGCGCGCGGCCGGAGCACATCACGGTGGTCCCCAACGCGGCCGATCCCCAGCTGTTCCGCCCGGCGCCTCAACCTTCCGAGATCCGCCAGCGACTCGGTTGGGGCGACAAGATCGTGCTCGGCTTCGTCGGGGCGATGAAGCCCTGGCAGGGTGTGCCGCGGCTCGTCGATTCGCTCGCGAAGCTGGGGCCGCGTTTCCGGTTGCTGCTGATCGGCGACGGTCCGAACCTCGACGCGGTCCGCGCGCGCGTGCGCGAGCTGGGGTTGGAAGACGCCGTGCATTGCGCGGGCGCGGTGCCGCACGACGAAGTGCCCACCTGGCTCGGCGCGGCCGACATCGCGCTCGTCCCCTACGAGGCCACGGCGGCGCAGTATTTCTCACCAGTGAAGCTGTTCGAGTACATGTCGATGGGACTACCGATCGTTGCCGCGCGTATCGCGCAGACCGAAGAGATCCTCGTACACGGCGAGACGGGCTGGCTCTATTCGGCGACCGACCCGAACGAGCCGGCAGCGACGTTGCGACAGCTGGCGGCCGACCTGCCCGCCGCGAGGAAGATCGGTGCCTGCGCGCGACAGCACGTCATCGCTCACCACACCTGGGAGCGGAACGCCGAGCGCGTGGAACAACTCGCGCAGCGTGCGCTCGGTCGCGGGCGCAGCCTCCCCGCGAGGCAGCTGTGAGCGGCGACCAGATCGACAAAGAGGCGCCGTCGTCGCCTCGGCGCACACGATCGCTGCTGCGCCGGGCGGCGCGCTTTCTCCTGCCCATCCTGTTGCCGCGTTGGACGTTGCTGTTCGTGGCAGCAATGGCGCTGCTGTCGACCGTGATCGTCGAGCTGTTCAAGCCGTGGCCGCTGAAGCTCGTGTTCGACTATTTGCTCAGGAACAGGTCGTTCCTGCCCGAGTGGCTCGCCGTTCCCGCAGAGAGCGATGCGACCTGGCAGCTGGTCGTCATATGCGCAATGACACTCGCGTTGGCGGCGCTCGCGGCGCTCGCCTCCTATGTCAAGGAATTCAAACTGACACGGCTCGGGGAGGAGATCGCGTTCGAGCTCCGAGTGGCGTTGTTCAGCCACGTCCAGCGCCTGGGCCTCGGCTTCCACGACTCCAGTCGATTGGGCGACATCATCACGCGCGTCACGGAGGATACGCGATCGGTGCGCGACATGGCGACCACGTCGCTGCTGCAGACGTCCGCCGCGATCGTGACCATCATCGCGTTCCTCGTGATGATGCTCGTCATGGACTGGCAGCTGGCCGTGGTGGGCCTGATCACAGTGCCAATCCTGTTGCCGGCCGTGTATTTCTACCGCGGTCGGATCGAGCGGGCCTCGCGCAAGCGTCGCGACCGCGAGAGCGAGCTCACGTCCGTGACGCAGGAGACGATGAGCTCGATCCGCCTCGTGCAGACCCTGGGCAGCCAGGACAAGCAGCGGCGCGCATTCGACCTCGAGAGCTCGAAGAGCGCCCAGATCGGCCTGGAGGTGGCCCGGCTCGAAGCGGCCTACATGCGCACGATGGACTTCATCGGCGCGATCGGCACCTGCGCTGTCATCTGCCTCGGCGTCCACCGCGTCTGGGCGGGCAATCTGATGGCCGGCGACCTCGTCGTCTTCACCTACTACGTCAAGAACATGTTCGGGCCGATGCGCGACCTGGCCAAGCAGAGCGCGAAGATCGCGAAGGGCAAGGTCGGACTGGAACGCGTGATCGAGGTGCTCGAGCTGGAGCCGGCGGTGGTGCAATCACCGCACGCGCACAAGGCCCAGCTGACGGGGCGCATCGTCTTCGAGAACGTCGACTTCGAGTACAAGCCGGGACAGGCAACGCTGCAGGATGTGAGCTTCGCTGTCGAACCGGATCAGGTAGTCGCGCTGATCGGCCACAGCGGCGCCGGCAAGAGCACGATCCTGTCACTGATCTCCCGTCTGTACGATCCATCGAAGGGCCGGATCCTGCTCGATGGTCACGACCTGAAGGACCTCGATCTGGATTCCCTGCGCGAGCAGATCAGCGTGGTCCTGCAGGAGTCCATCCTGTTCCAGACGAGCATCCGCGAGAACATTCTCTACGGCCGCAGCGATGCCACTGATTATCAGCTCACCGACGCCTCCGCGGCAGCCGGCGTCGATCTGTTCCTCGACCGGCTCCCGAACGGCTACGACACGGTGGTCGGCCCGCGCGGGGCAACGCTGTCGGGCGGCGAGCGCCAACGCGTGGCCATCGCCCGCGCCATCGTACGCAACGCGCCGATCCTGATCCTGGACGAACCCACCACGGGACTCGACGCAAAGAGCGAGCAGCTGGTCATGGGGGCGCTCGCGCGGCTGATGACGAATCGGACCACGCTCGTGGTCAGCCACAAGCTGAGCTTGATCGAACGGGCCGACAAGATCCTCGTGATGGACGGCGGACGGCTCGCCGAAGCGGGGACCCACGCGCAGCTGCTGCAGGCAGGCGGGCTCTACGCCAAGCTGCGGGCGGCGGCCAGCGATGCTGCGGCGATGATCGGTTCCGGCCAGCTCGACGAACCGGGCGCGACACCGTGAGGAATCGATGAACAGCGAAGATCCACTGTATCAGGACAACGACGACGAACTGGAGACCGATGACGGCGCTGTCACCGGCGTCCTGGCCCGTCGCCTCGAACAGTTGCGCGACGCCAAGTGGCTGAACTCGGTGCTGGAGTCGGCGCTGGCGCAGATGATGACGACCGGGCCGCGCGTGACCGCCCACGACATCGACTACTGCAAGATCAAGCCGAACCGCGACATCAACGTCGCGCTGCGCGCGCGTCTCGGCAGTAACGGCGGCGTCCCACACCGTCTGTCTGCCACGTTCTACGCCTCTCCGGCTACCTGCCGCATGAAGCACGCGGAGGACGCGCAGCACGAGCCGTTGCCGGCGACGCGGCAGCAACTCCTTGCCGCGGGCTTCGTGCATCCGGTGGCCGTGCTCGACGAGCCGGCCATGATCTTGCGCGCCTTTCCGATGGACCCGGCCCTGCCCGGTCTGGCGGCCGCAACCGACACGAGCGAGATGCTGCCGCTGTTCGCTTCCCGGCTGGAGGCCTGCCGGCGGACTGGCGTGGCGCCGCGAGGATTCACGCACGAGATCCTGCACTACAAGCCGCGCCGATCGTGCGCGATCCACTATCGGATCGACCTCGGCGGCGATACGGCGCGGGTCTACGGCAAGCTGTCACGCGACGAACGCGGCCAACACCATCACCAACTGTTGACGTCGGCCTTCGAGGCCGCGTCGGCAAGCGGCGGAGCGTGGCGCGCGGCGCGGCCGATGGGCTACGTCGAGCAGTGGCGGCTCCTGCTCCAGGAAGCCGTGCCGGGCCGCGACTTCCGGCTCGTGTTCGCCGACCTCACGCCCGATGACGTCACCGACGCGCAGCTCACGCAGGCGGGGCGGTTGCTCGACGGGATCGCGAGCGCAGTGCGCGGGCTCCAGCGCGCGCCGATCGTGCCCGGAGCGATGATGACGTTCGAGAAGCTGCTCGGCGCGCAGGAACGGAACCTGCACTACATGAGCAAGCTGCAACCCGGACTCGCCGCCGAGCTGGCGGCAATTCGCAGCGAAGCGATCCGCCTGCAGCGCGAGACCAGGGCGGGTGACCTGGTCTTCGCGCACGGCGACTTCGCGCACGGCAACCTGCTGATCGAAGGCGACCGGATCGGGATCATCGACTTCGACAAGGCGGGAGCAGCGGAGCCGGCCTACGACGTCGCCTACTTCCTGACGCACATGTGGTCGTTCGGGCTCCGGCACCAAAAACGCATGCGCCACGTGCAGGCACTCTGCCAGCGCTTCCGCGCCGCCTACCTCGCGCAGGCCCCCGAGGTCTCTTCCGAGCGGCTGGCCCTCTACGAGGCGCTCGATTTCGCGGCCTACGTGCTGCGCAACTTCCGCAAGCAGAGCCACCAGGGCAGCTGGCTCGAGTGGGCCCAGGGCCAGGTGGCGGCGGCGTGGGATCGCCTGGGCGTGGCAGCCGGAAGGAAGGGAGCCTGAGCGGCGCGCGCCCGCGAACGAGTCACGCAGGCCGCGCGCAGCTCTGATCCGGGTGTTGGTGCGGTGCGACCGGGCCCGCGAGAGCCGCCAGCTCGTCCAGCAGCGTCGCCGTTGCGTTGGCGACGCCGTCGAGAGCCGGCCGCTGCGGCGGTCCGGAAGCCCGCGGACCGGCAAGGGCCTGTTCGATGGCCCGCGCCATGGTCCCCGGTTCGAGCTGCGCCGATTCGACCACGTCGACGAGACCGCGCTCGGCGAACAACGAAGCGCGCATGGTCTGCTCCGCGCTCGGGCCGGGGCGAGGCACGATGATCGCTCGCTTCGCGAGACGCAGGATCTCGCTCATGGTGTTGTAGCCGGCCATGCTCACCACCACATCGGCGGCGTGGATGTGGCTCAGCGTGTCACCGACGCTGGTTTGAATGTGCACGCCGTGCCCGCGGGCGCTGTCGTGCAACGCCCTGCGTTCCTGCTCCGGCATGAACGGTCCCGTCACCATCACCATGGCGAAGGATCGGCGCTTGCCCAGCAGACGCGCGGCTTGCAGACAGTTCTGCATCAGGGCGGACCCGTCGGCGCCGCCGCCTGCCATCACTGCAACGATCGGCTCGTCGCCGAGCCCGAGCCCGTCGCGGACGCGACGCGGCTCCTCGACTTCCGCCATGTTGCAGACGTAGCCGCAATAGCTCACGCGATCACCCATCGCCGCGGCGATGCGATACTCCTCGGCGGTGGCGAAGATCTCGGGCGCGCCATAGATGAGCACCCGGTGATAGTGGCGCTGCATCGTTTCATACACGCCTTCGCGCTGCCACACCTCGCGCGTGATAGCGGGCCGGTCGATGATGTCGCGCAGGCCGAGCACGACCCGTGTCGGCAGGCCGTGGCGGGCAATCGCCTCCAGCGCCGGCAGGAGCTCGCGGTTCGCCCCGCCCGGCATGTGGTCCACCAGCAAGAGCCCCGGTGCGAGCCGCAGCACGATCTCGCGCAGCATGCTCGAGCGCAGGGCCAGGACCTGCTCGTAGTCGATGCTCATCTTGCCGGCGCGGAACACGCCGGCGCCGACCTTGATCACGGTCGGCAGCTTGACGAAGTCGATGTTGGGGCCCAGCTCGAAGAAGGGCGCCACGGGTGAGTCGACGACCAACAGCACCGAGAGATCCGGGCGCTTCGCGATCAGCGAGTTGGCCAGGTTCGTCAGGCGCCGCAGGTGCCCGAGTCCGAGGCTGTCCTGCGAGTACATCAGGACGCGCCCGCCCGCAGTCGGCGATCCGGTCACCGTCACCCCTTCAGGGCCGCCAGCGGCCGCAACCGCACGACCGGCCGCATGAGATCCTGTGAGGTCATCGTGTTCACGACCTGCGCCACGTTCTTGAAGGAGCGCGGCGCCTGTCCGGCGATGTTGTCGGAGTGGTAGCGAAACAGGCGCACACCGAGGTCGCGGACCTCCGCCTCGACCGCCGCGGCATCGAATTGCGCGGCGGCTTCGACCTTCTGCATCACGCGTCCGGCGCCGTGTGGACCCGAGTGGAAGGTCCGGTCGATGCCGGGCAGCGGCAGGCAGATGTACGAGTCCATTCCCAGACAACCGGCCAGCGGAACCGGCAGGCCCAGATCGGCGAGCGCGGGATCGGGGACGTGCCTGCCAGGGAGGATCGGATGACTGGCACCGTGGCGGTGGACCCAGTAGGTGCGATTGCCGTGGACCTCGGGCAGGATCGTCTCGTGGCCACTGTCGCACACGAGCTTCAGCTCGAACGAGGAATCGCCCAACACCTCGCGCATCGTCTTGCGAACGATTCCGGTCATTGCCGCGCGGTTGGCGAAGCCGACGTGCATCGTTCCGGTCAGGCACGCGAGGAAGCGCTGGCCGATCTCCGAGTCCACCGGGACCGAATACAGCTCACTGCCACCCTCCCGCCGGTGCCGTTCCTCCGCGTCGCGCAGCACCTTCTTGAGGATCTTCTTGCCCAGGCGCCGCGAGTCCGAGTGCATCATGAACATGGCCGCGCCCAGCTCCAACCCGAGGCGGCGTGCCGCCACCGGATCACAGATCTCCGCGATCTCCTGCAACTCCAGGAAGTGGTTGCCGGCTCCGAGCGCGCCGATCGAGCCGCGGCACTTTTCGATGGGACCGCGCGGCAGTGCTCTGCGGATCGCGTCGCGATCGAGTCCGAGGTCGAAGGTGCCGCCGCTTTCCGTGCGCAGCAGTTCGTCGGGTGGCAGACCGAGCGGCTCGACGATCTTCTTCAGCCCATGGACCAGCAGCTCCTCGCAGTCAGCCTCGCCCAGCAATGGCTTTTCGTGCTCGTCGAGCGGGATGTTCGCGAGCAGGCGGCTGAACAGGCGGTCGATCACCGCAGGCGTCAGCTCGCGCGCCGGGACCGAAGTCACCATCGAGCGCATCCCGCAGTTGATCCCGTCGTCGATTGCCCGAGGCAGCACGACGTCGTCCGTGACGACCACGGTCCCGCTCGGCGTCGGGTTGGCACTCTTGTAATGCACGTCGGGCAGCACGGCGATGTATTGCTGCACGCCCGGCAGCGCGGCGAGCTCCTCCAGCTGACGGCGCGTCGGCGCGTCCGGCAGCAGTTGCTCGTCGAGGAAGCAGCGGATCGGCACGTCTGTCCCCGAGGGCAGATCGATTGCCTTGTGTCGATTGCTGGCGATATCTAGGTTCATGGCTTTCATGGCGACTCCGTCATGAGCGGTCCTGGCTGCTGGTTCAAACATTCGAGCACTTGCTCGACCACGGGCTCCACGCCCGCCGACCGATCGATGCCGAGGGAGAAACACGGGGTGCTGCGCACGAGCCGCAGCAGCGGATCCACGGCCGGCTTCGGCTCGCCGGCCCAGAGCAGGTCCAGGGCGGCCGTGTACCAATTGAAGTCGTTGAGCTCGAGCGTGAGGTGATTGGTGGCCCGCAGCAGATCGTAGGCGATCGCCGGCGGCAGGGCCTGCACGCAGCCCGGCGTCGAGAACTTGGCGAGGAACAGCCGTGCGACGCGGACACCCTTCGGGTTCGGATCGCCGGGCGGCACGAACATGTGTTTCTGCTTCAGCGGCCCGGCCGCCGCATACGACTGCAGCTGCTCGGCCAAGTCGCCGAGCAGTCGCAGGCTGTCGTCGGTCAGGCGGATCGGTTCGGAGCAGGGGAAGATGTGCTCGCCGTCGCAGAACGCGAGGTTCTCCGTGAGCAGTCGCATGCCTGCACGAGCCACCAGGGCCAGGCAGGTCGTCGACTTGCCGGCCCCGCCGGGTCCTGCGATCATCACGGCGCGGTCGCCGTCGGCGACTGCGGAGGCGTGGATCAGTTCCCAGCCGCGCGTGCGGCGCAGCTGCCAGGCGATCGGAAAGAACGCCAGGTACTGGACCATGTCGAAGAACTTCTTGCCCTCGTAGTCCGTCCACTTGTCGAGCTTCTTCTTCGTGGGCAGATACTGATAGGCGACGTCGAACACGGGGCGATTGCCGTCGCGCCGGAAGCGCAACTGCAGGTTCTTGTCGCGATAGGTGTCGCTCCAGACCAACTGGTCGGCACCCATGTGCATGCGCTTGCCATAGGCGTCCAGACCCGTCACGTCGAACATCCGTTCGCGGGCCTCCTTCTCTGACGCAGGCTGGAGCCAACGCCCTTCGACCTCGAGATCGGCGTGCGGCCACGGTTCGCAGACGTGGTCGCCCAGCAGCGTGGTCGCGTAGCGCAGCAGCGGCTCGTGGTCACAACGCAGGTTCAGCGTAACGCCGTGCATCAGCACGCCGATGGTGTTGGATCGTCCGCTCATGAGACTCGCTCCGCGGCCGGGCGCAGGATCGCTTGCCGGGCCTCGACCGTTGGTGCCGTCGACAAGGCCAACTCGTTGGCCACCAATACGGCGTTGCGCCGCAGGTCGAAGCGCTCCTCGACTCGCGCGCGCGCGCGCGCGCTGAAGCCGGCGCGCAGTGCAGGTGAATCCAGCAAGCGCTCGATGGCGGCCGCGATCGCCACGGGATCGCGCGGCGGCACCAGGCAGCCGGTTTCGCCGTCGACGACGAGCTCCGTGATGCCGCTCACGGGCGTCGACACGACAGGGACGCCGGCGGCAGCCGCTTCGACCAGCACGTTCGGAATGCCGTCGCGATCGCCGTCGTCGGCGATGATGCACGGCAGCACGAACACCGTGGCCTGCGGGTAGAGCTTGCGCACCTCTTCCTGATCGAGCGGACCCTCGAGCACGATGCTGTTCGTCAGGCGAAGGTCGCGGATCTGCGCCGTCAGCTCGTCCCAGAGGTCCCGGCTGCCGGCAACGATCCGGCACTGGAACTTGCGGCCCCGATCGCGCAACAACCCGCACGCGGCGATCAGGTGATCAAGGCCCTTCTTCTTCACCAGCCGGCCGATCGACAGGATCATCGGCGGATCAGCGAGCCCGTGCGGCCCGAAGCGGAACCGCTCCAGGTCCGTGCCGTGATAGATGTGCCGCAGGCGCCGGATCCCGCTCGGCGCGGCCAGCGCCTGCAGGTTCGGCACGTTGTACGCGGTGCACGTGAACACCACGCGCGCCGCCGCCAGCTTCTTGCGCAGCAGCTTCGGCTGCGACAAGTAGACGTCGCGCGCGTGCGTCGCAAGGCTGTAAGGCATGCCGGTGATGCGGTGCACGATCCACACCACCGTTCCGGGGTAGTGCACGAAGCCTGCGTGCAGGTGCTCGACGCCGTCGCGCCGCAGTCGGCGCGCGAGCTCACCTGCTTGGACGAAGCGCTCGAGCAGATCGCGATCCAGCGAGCAGAGGACCACGAGCAGCATCGCAAGCCAGCGCAGCGGATGGCGGCAGGCAAGTCCCGCGTGTGCACGCAGGTAGGTCCACGCCGAGGCCCACAGCGGGTAGGGCAGATAGCTGACCGTGGTGCGGACGCGGCGGGCGAGCCCGTGCGTGATCGGCTCCTGGGGCTCGTTCAAAGAGTAGATCCGCAGATCGACGCCCTGGCGCTCGAGCTCCAGCACCTCATTGAGGATGAAGGTCTCCGAAAGGCGCGGAAAACACTTCAGCACGTAGCCGAGCCGCGCGCCGCCGTTTGGTCCCGGAGCCGCGGCCGATCCGCCCGGCGAATCGCCCGGCCTCCCCGGGTTGATCATTGCTGGTCACCGGTCGCAGCGCGCTCCGTGCTGGCCTGTCGGCCGTTTCCCGACGCGTGCCCGTTGAGCGGCTCGTGTCCGTTGCGCTCGTGCCCGTTGTGCGTCTCGTGTCCGTTGTGCGACTCGTGTCCGTTGCGCGACTCGTGTCCGTTGCGCGACACCAGCTCGGGCCTGGTCGGGAGCGAGCGCGGCACCACGAGGGTCGGCTCGCCGGCGATCCACTGCTCCATCCGGGCCATCGCCTCCTCGTCGCGCATCTGCACCGGCGGGCGCTTCATGCACACCGCGGATGCACCCTGCAGCGGGCCGCCGATGCCGCGATCGAGAGCCAGCCTCGCGCAACGGATCGCCTCGAGGACGATGCCGGCGCTGTTCGGCGAATCCTCGACGCTCAGGCGCAGCTCGAGGTTCATCGGCACGTCGCCGAAGCCGCGCCACTCCATGCGCAGGAAGCAGACCTTGTTGTCGTTCTGGAACGGCACGTAGTCCGAGGGTCCGATGTGGATCCGATCGGGCTTGAGTGGCGTATCGAGTTGCGACTGGACCGACTCGGTCTTCGAGATGCGCTTGGACTTCAAGCGGTGCCGTTCGAGCATGTTCAGGAAGTCAGTGTTCCCACCAGTGTTCAACTGATAGGTCTGCTCGAGTTTGACACCGCGATCACTCAGCAGACGCGCGAGCGTCCGGTGGATGATCGTGGCGCCGACCTGGCTCTTGATGTCATCGCCCACGATCGGAATGCCCCGCGCGGCGAAGCGGCTGGCCCACTCGGCATCCGACGCGATGAACACGGGCATGCAGTTCACGAGCGCTACGCCGCTGTTCAAGCAGGCTGTGGCATAGTGATGCACGGCCTTCTCCGAACCGACGGGCATGTAGTTCACGAGCACCTGCGCTCCGGTCTCGCGCAGCACCTGCGCGACGTCGCACGGGGCGATGTCGGCAGGTCGGAACGCGCGCTCTTCGGGATACTCGGACATGTGCGCAGGAACACCGTCGAGCACTGGCCCCATCTCGACGCGCACGCCGTAGTCCGGCAGGTGTTGCTGGAACACGGTCGTGCAGTTGGGCAACGCGAACGCGGCCTCCTGCAGCGGGCGCCCCACCTTCCGGCGGTCGACGTCGAACGCCGCGACGACTCGGATGTCTCTTGGCGTGTAGCCGCCGATCTCGGCGTGGCACAGGCCATGAGTCTGCTCGGGGCGGGTGCTGTAGTACTCGAGCCCTTGCAACAAGGAACTTGCACAATTGCCGACGCCTGCGATTGCCAATCTGATCTCAGTCATGACATTCCTCCGCTGTCACAGGTGCCCCGGGTCGCGACGACGCAGGGCCCCCGGAACACACAAGACGAGTTTGCTGCGGTCGTGAAGAACGGCCTGGACAGCACGGTAATACCGTACCCGCAGGCACCTAACCTTGTCAAGCCACCTGCTTGAAGCTCATGAAACCGACGTGAATCAAGGCTGCCATGTCGTTCTGACATTCTTCCGCTCGTACTGCGGGTGCTACTGCGACAGGCAGAACTCGATGAACCGGAAACCAACACGCCCTCGCTTGCACCTTGCGATGCTCGCGGCCGCGAAGTCTCTGATGCGAGAACCATGAGGATTTTCCGGTTGCGACGGACGGAGAGGGTCCGCCGTCTGAAGGCACCGTCCCTACTCCCCGCAGGCAATCCTCTGGCATCAGTAAAGAACCTGATGTCCGGCATGGGAGATTCCCGACCGGCGTGTGAGTTGCCTGACAGGTCAATACCTTTCCGCCAGGGTGCGAAGGCTTGCGCGCCCCCAGATGCATCCGTCGGCGACGCCGCAGCGTATTCGATCGCTTCGCCAGTCGTCGACGGCCATGTGTCGGAGAGCCCTCGTCCGGGGCACGCGACGTGCCGAGGGGCAGGCAACGAAACGCTCGAGGTGTGCAGCGAAGCCGCGCGAGAAGACGACGTCGCGTTGGCGTAGCGAAGCATCAGCCTGGCCGAACCACGCGGAGCGGCGTTGGCAGTCGGATGCCGGTGTAGTAGTTCTCGTCGTTGCACGTCGAACAGTTCGCCGCAGATGGCGCGCGGTTTTGGATTGAACTGACCGATCAGAGAAGTCGGGTCGGTACTTGAACTCAGGCCCAGTTCATGACCCTCGGGTCGTTCGCGACGTGTGAGCAACTCGGGCCCTCGTCATCCCGAGAATCAGCGAAGTGGAGCGAGCTCGCAGCCGACGCGCTGCACTCGCTGACGAACTGCTGCGAAAACAAAAGCACGAGCAGCCTGCCGCTCTTCCGACTCGCTGAGAGCCGCTGGGAAAAGCCAAGGACGGGCTTCGACGATGCCAACACTGGCGATTCGCTGCGCCAGCGCCTGAATCGAGTCACGAGACACCAACAGCGACCAAGCCCCAATGGGCCCGGGGTCTCGCCGACGCTCGCGCAGCGCGACAGTGGCTCCCGGAGAACGGGGGTTGACCACCTGCTCCCTGCTCGTGATCATGACTCGCAGGGAGACCCCCGTTCGCCATGATCTATCGCTCGCGCTGTCTTGTACTCACCATCACCTGCTTCGCGTTCACTGTCCTGTCACCTGTAGCATGTTCGCAGGCGCAGGAACCGAACAACAAGAAAGACCACACCGCCAAGCCTCCTGCCGCGGTCAAACCCAATGCGGAAAAGGACGGGACTCTGCTCGAACTGGGGAGTCGGTTCGGCACCCCGACAACCGTGTTCGGTGAGGCCAGCTACACAGTCAAGCGCAAGGCCGGCGTACTGAGCAAAGAGCTGAAACTCGAGGTAGACAATGCCCCACCCGGCACCACCTACACTGTGACGCTCGACGGCGCCGCAATCGGGAAGATCGTCACCAACACAAAGGGTGATGCAAAACTCAACCTCCTCGAGAACAAGGAGCAGCTGTTCCCCGAGGGATTCTCGGAGCCAAAGGCGGGCTCGGTGATCCGGGTCGGCGAGATCATGGACCTGCACCTCGTCGCGCTGGTCAGGCTGAAGGAGCTCGAAGCGAGCATCGCGGGTCCGGCCAAACTCAGCGGCAAGGTGACCTTCAAGGTCGAGCAGCTCGGCAAGGACATCACGCGGGAGTTCCAGGTGAAAGTCGCCGGAGCGCCCGCGAAGTCGGTGCTCGCCGTCACGCTGGCTTCTGTGCACGTCGGTGATGTTGCGGTAGATGCCACGGGCGTGGGGCGGCTGCAGCTCTCGACCAAGAAGGCTCCGTTGCCCGCGTCCTTCCCGGACCCCGAGGTCGGCTCGACGATCAAGGTCGGAGACCTCTTCTCCGGCGAGCTCCGCGACGCGAGCAGCAAAGAAAAGGACAAGGAGAAGAAGCAGCAGTAGGGCGGCGGCCGCGCCACTCGGACGTCAGCCGCCTTCGGTCAGGCTCTTGGGGTCGAGTTCCTTCCACAACCCCTGCTCGTTGACCTGCAGGAGATCGAGGTCGCGCTGGAGCGCCAGCTCCGCGAGACGATAGCGCACGCGCTCGAGCGAGAAGGCGTTCTTCGAGTCGGTCAGATCGGTCTGGGCCTCCAGCACGTCGCGGGCCGAGGCCCGGCCCACCTGGAGCAAGCGACTGGTGACGTCCACGCGGCGCCTCGCGAGCTGGAGCGATTGGTCCTGGATCTGCAGCCTCTCACGAGCCTCGAGCAGGACCCGGAGATCTTCGCGCACTTCGAACTTCACCTGATCCTCGAACTGCTGCGCAGCGCGGACCGAGCGCTCGAACTCGATCTCACTGTTGCGGAAGACGTTCCGCTCCGCAGTCCGCTCCAGCGGTAGGTTCAGCACGCCTAGCACGGAATAGCGTGCTTCGCTGGCACGCAGCTGGCCATTCGGCAGCGACGCGTCGGAAATCGTGCGCCGCTCGCCGATGCTCCCGCTGCCGAGCAGGGTCAGGTCCGCGCGCAGCCGGTCCGCGTCCACCGCGACGTGACGCTGGCCGTCGAGGATTCGACCGATCGCGATGCGCAAGTCGAGCCGGTTCTTGAGCGCCACGATGACCGCCGTCTCCGGCGCCACCTCGAAGGGACCACCGCCGATGCGACTGGGCGGCGTGATCACGACCGGAGCATCGGCCGGGACGCGTTGCCTCTCGGCTGGACGAGTCGCGAATCGGCTGACATCGACCAGCATGTCGAACTCCTTCATGTCGAGTTCGATGCGCGCGTCCACCGGCAGCCCGAGGCTCTGCTTGAACTGGTCCAGCTTCTGCTCGTAGGCGCGGATCGCCTGCACCCAGGTGTCGCGGGCCTTCAGCTCGTCCTGCTCGGTCTGATCCACCTGGATCGCGTCGAGCCGCTGGGCCTCCGCCATGCGCCGGGCCCTTCGAGTGGCCTCGATCAGGTAGCGGTAGTTCTCGAGCTCGTTGTCGACTTCGTGGCGCAGCTGCATGACGCCGTAGTAATCGGTGGCGATCTGCACCGCGAACACGCGCTTGAACCGCTCGAAGCCGTAGATCGCGTAGATGACCTCGCGCTCGGCTTGTTTGAGCGGTTCGGTGACTACGAAGGTGCTCGATCCCCGCAACAGCGGGATGCCGATGGTCGCATCGGCGAACGAACCCAACGAGGAGTCGTTGCCCGGCGTGAGCAGCTTGACCAGATCGAACGCCAGGTTCAGGGTCATGAAGATGCCGTTCTCGAACCGCTTCGCCACACCGAGGCTGCCACTGCCGAAGGCTGAAGTCGTGTTCGGGTCGGCGCTGAGGTCCCGCTCGAGCTCGCCGTTCAGCAGGCCCGCCCAGGTCAGGCCGAAGTGGTCGCGCTCGAGGTCGAGGGCGAGGCCGGCCTGGAAGACCAGCTCCTTCTGCAGCTGGTATTCACGGCTGTTGCGGGCGCCGATCTGGAGCGCGTCGAGGAGTGCGAGTTTGAGCGTTCCCGTCGTGCTCCATGGCACCGCCGGCTGCGCAGACTGCGGCTCGAAGTAGGAGTCGTCGGGCCACTGCTCGATACGGCTCACGTCGTGCGAGCCGAGCGACGACGGGTCCGAGTGCGGCAACACTTGATCCAGCAGCAGGCGACGCCGCAACGTGTCCGCAGGAGTCTCGATCGTGAATGGCTCGCTGTGCCCCAGCAGCGATTGCCGCGCGGTGTCGATGATCTGGTAGGTGGCGGCGTCTGCTTCTCGCCGATAGTCAGCGGGCGTCGAGCACGAACCGAGGATCTGCGCCAAGGCTGCGAGCAGTATCGAGGTGCCGAGCCATACCCGTCGCGTGCCGTGGAGCGGCGCTACGACTGGCCGACGATCCGCACATCGAATGGTAAGCGGTGCCCGGGGCGTGGATGTTGTCATGGGAACGGGGTCAGCGCGGCGAACTGGAGACGAGCTCGTCCGCGACGACGAGCCCATCCTTGATGCGCACGATGCGGCGAGCGCGCTGCGCGACCTCGGGCTCGTGCGTCACGATGATCACGGTCTTGCCGGCGGCATTCAGCGAGGCGAGCAGATCGAGGATCTCCAGTGTGGTGCTCGAGTCGAGGTTGCCGGTGGGCTCGTCCGCCAGCAGGATCGTCGGGTCGCTGGCCAGGCTCCGTGCGATCGCTCCGCGCTGCTGTTGGCCGCCGGACAGTTGCGCCGGCCGGTGGTGGATCCGGCTGCCCAGTCCGACCATCTCGGCCAGTTGCCGGCAGCGCTGTTGGTGGGCTGCAGAGATCCAGCCGCGGTAGAACAGCGGCAGCACGATGTTCTCGAGCAGAGTGAGTTCCGGGACGAGGTTGAACTGCTGGAAGATGAAACCGATCCGGTCCGCGCGGATCTCGGAGAGGCGCGAGTCGTCGAGGCGCGAAACCTCCTCGTCGCCCAGGAAGTACCGTCCCGAGCTCGGCTGATCGAGACAGCCCAGCAGGTTCAGCAGCGTCGTCTTGCCGGAACCGGAAGGCCCCATGATCGCCACGTAGTCACCCTCCGGGATGCCGAGCGTGACACCGCGCAGTGCGTGCACGACCTCGCCACCCATCGGGTATTCCTTCTTCACGTCCTTCAGTCGCACGGCCCACTTCATGCGTATCTCAGCGCTTCGATCGGGTCCATGCGCGCGGCCCGGCGCGCGGGATACAGGCCGAACACGACGCCCACGACGACGGAGATGCCCAGTGCCAAGACCATCGACTGGATCGTGACGATGGTCTTCATGCCAGCGGCCCACTCGACGATCGCGGGAATCGCGAGGCCGAGGCCCAGACCCAGGATCCCTCCGCAGACCGACAGCAGAACGGTCTCGACCACGAACTGGAGCACGACGTGCCAGCGCTTGGCGCCAAGGGCCCTGCGGATGCCGATCTCGCGCGTTCGCTCGGTCACGGTGGCGAGCATGATGTTCATGATGCCGATGCCGCCGACCAGCAACGAGATCCCGGCAATCGAACCGAGAACCCAGGCGAAGATGCTCTTGGTGCGCTCCATCGTGCGCAGCTCCTCGAAGGGGACCCGGATCTCGTAGTCGACGATGGGATGCGCCTCCGCGATCAAGCGCCTGAGCATGGCGGCTTGCTGATCGATCCGCTCGAGACCCTGCACGCGCAGGCCGATCTCGTGCACCTCGACGCACTCATATCGCCTGCCGCCCGCGCCGGTGATTCGTGCGACGTTCTCCAAGCGCATGCGGCCGGTGGTCACGGGCAGGAAGATGCTGTCGTTGGGGTCGTGCAGCGCGGCGCTGCGGTCGGCGCGCGGTTTGAGCAAGCCGACGACGCGATACTGACCGGAGCCCAGCTTGAGATCCTGCCCGACCGGGTCCTCCGCACCGAACAGAGTGCGAGCGACCTTCGCACCGAGCACCGCGACGTTCGCCGCGGTCTCCAGATCGGAATCGGTGAGGAACCGGCCGCGCGAGACACCGAGTTGGTGGATGCCCAGGAAGCTAGGAGTAGTGCAGACCAGCGGCGCAGACGTCGATGTGGCCCCTTGGTGCACGTCCTTCTGCAGCGCGTAGGAAGGAGCGATCGACGCAACCCCGGGGACCAGTGACTCGATCCGCGCGAGGTCCGTCAGTTTGAGGCCGTAGTCGATGCGGTCCTTCGATCCCGACGCTGACGCCTGGTTCGGAAGGACGCTGCGCAGCACGATCCGATCCGGGCCCAGCCGGCGCAACTGAGCCTGTACTTCGTAGCTGGCTCCCTCGCCGATGGCGAGGATGGAAACGACCGACGCGACGCCGAACACCATGCCGAGCATGGTCAGCGACGAGCGCAGCTTGTGGACGCGCAGACTGCGTGCGCCGACGCGGACGAGCTGCAACCAGAACCGCGGATCGCTGCGCATGGCGGTCACTTCAGGGGCACAACAACGGCGGCCAGGGTGACGCTGAGATCGGGACCGACCTTGACGATGGAGCCCGCGGCAGCAGCCACGGGGAAGTTCCCCGGGAAGTTGCCGGTCTTGGTCGCCCATTCGACCTCGCAGAGGCCGGTGGCGTCGAGCGTGACGTTGCCGACGCGGACGCCGTCGATCACGACGTCCCAGGTGGCAGAAGGCGGGCCTCCCTGCACCTTGACCTGGAACTTGTAGTTCGTGGTCGAACCCTTGGTCTTGATCTTGTACTCGGCGTCGACGGTGATCCCGGCCGGATCAGTCAGCACACCTTCGAATGCCGTCTCCGTCCTGGTCTCCTGGGGGGCGTCCGCCGGTGCGGCGCCCACGACTCCATCGCCCGCAGCCGACTGCGATCCGGCCTGGAAGGCCTGCTCGAGTGCGTCGGCAGGGAAGCCGAGCACGTCGGGGCTCAGCACGACTTGCTCGCCGGCGCTGAGCCCCTCCTGCACCGCGACATACTCGTAGTTGGACTTGCCGAGCCGCAGCCGCCGGAGCTCCGGGCGGTCGGTGAGCACGTAGCAGACGCCGATGCGGCCGCGCCTGACGACGCTCTGGACCGGCACGGCAAGAACGTTCTGCAGGGTATCGAGCAGGATCTCCACCTTGGTGCTCATGCCCGGCCGCAGTCCCTGCGTGGCACCATCGACGCGCACTTTGGTTTCGTAGAACTTGACCGTGGTCCGGCGCCAGTCGCCGGGCTCGGGCAAAGGCGAGACCGAGAGCACCTCGCCGCTCAGCTCGCGATCGCGATCACCATCGATCCAGATGCGCGCCTTCATCCCTTTCTTGACTTGATTCACCATGGCCTCGTGGATGCTCATGCTGACCTGCAGGACATCGGTGTCGGGGATGCTGAAGACGTGCTGCCGCTCGTGGATCCTCGTGCCCTGTTTGATGAACAGCTCGACGAGGTCCTTGTCCTCCGGCGTCGGGTAGACCACGGGCCCGGCCTGAGGCGCTTTCATGCTGCACTTGCTGATCTGCTCTTCGAAATGCTTGAGCTTGGCCTGCTCCAGGCTCAGGGTCGACTCTTTCGCATTCTTGTTTGCCTTGGCCTGCTCGAGGGACGTTGCGGCCAGGTTCTTGCTGCGCGCGAGGGCACGCTCGGCTTCGGCGACCTTGGACTCGAAGTCTGTCTTCGTGCGCGGATAGGTGTATTCCCGCAGCAGGCGCTCCTTCTCTTTCGCGATGTCGACCTTGAACTCCGCCTGCTTCAGCTTGAAGCGGTCCGCCTCCAGTTCGCCCAGATTGATGAACTTGTCGCGATACAGATCCTCCGAGAACTGGACCTGGGTTTGCGCCCGCTTGAACTCCTCCTCGGCCAAGGCAGTGTCGGTCTGCAGCGAACGGAGCTGCACCGGATAGTCGCCCTTCTCGTAATTGCCCTGGTCCATCTTGGCGAACATCAGGTTCTTCGCTGCGGTCGCGACCTCGCTCTCGGCCTGGCTCTCGGCCACCGTGTAGGCCCCCGCGGCCTGGATGAATGCCGCGTTGGCGTTCTCCACGACGATCTGCTGTTCGCGAAGCGCCGTCTTGCGCGTCGACGACTCCAACTCGACGACGACCGCGTCTTTCTCGACTCGCGTGCCTTCGGGAACCAGTTTGATGATGGCGACCTCGCCCTCGACTTCCGACAGCACGTTGATGCTGCCTGCGCTCTCGAGCGTTCCGCTGTCCGTGACGATGCAGCGTAGATCAGCCGGCTGCACCGTGTGCACCAGGAGTCCCGAGACGTCGGAGACGTTCGGCCCCGCGCTCTTCCCACCCGCCTCGCTCACACCCGATCGTCTACTGCCCCAGGCAAAGGCTCCGGACCACAGCGTGTATGCAACGCCCGCCAGCAACACAGCGATCACGGGGGCGACGACCCACTTGGACGAGCGCCGCGCCGCCGGTGCATGCGCGACCGTCGGAAGTTCCAGGTCTTGGTATTGGAGCCGGGGAGCGTTCATGTATGGGGCCTCTTCTGCGCCTGCGCCGTGTCGTTCGAAATATACCGAGAGCTTTCTGCTTTGGGTGAGAATCGCGAAGCGCTCTCGACCGAGTGCTTCGAGTGCCCGAGTGCCTCGTGATCGCCGCAGTCGCGCCGGCGCCGAGCGCGGATCACGGCATGGCATCGGAGCATGGTGAACACCCCGCGGATTCTCGCGCGAGAACGCGCGTTTGCGGGGTCCGAGGACGTCGGGTGTTGCTGGGACGCGCAGAGTCGGTCAAACGGAAGGGCGATTGCAGGTTTACCCCTATCTCGGGTTTCTACCTGAGTCGCCGCGCACCAGCGATCGACTCCTCACTCGGCATCGACGCCGGTGGTCTGTGAGCCAACCGACCGAGTGTTCTGTTCGAGGATCCCGCAGCGAAGCTCTTCTCGCGTCACTCGGCGAAGTGCGGTGACGACGAACCAGACCCGTCAGATGTCGCCGAGGACCCAGTCGATCCCGTTGCTGATGACGATCTGCAAGGGATTCACTCCGGGCGCGAAGGCGTAGGCCTGCATGTAGAGGTGGGTTCCGTTCAAGCTGGGCACGCTGGGTATCGCGAGGGAGAACCAGTTCGTGGTCGCAGTCAGCGGTGTGGTTCCGAGCCCGAGGAGGTCAGTAGACTGCAGCAGCGAGCATCCGGGCATGCCGATCGAATCGAGGGGCAAGGGCAAAGGGACCGTGCTGAAGAACTGGTTGTTCCACCCTATCGCAACGCCGACGATCGGCGTTGGCGTGTTGGCGATGGTCGCACTACCAGACTGTCCCAGCACTGGCCGGCCGTTCGCATCCGGCACGAAATCGAGTGCTGGGGACCCGCAACCGGCGCCGTAGGCGTTCGCCGTCGCAGCGCGGTGCACACCGAGCGCGTCGTACAGCGTATCGATCGGCAGCGGCGGGCTGACGGAGTTGGCGATGGATTGCCACGGCACGAGCTTGAAGTTCTGGTTTCCCCCCGTGTTGGTGCCGTCCTGGGCGAGGAAACAGCCGCTCGGGAACGCCGGCCCCAGCCCCAGGTTCACGACGTCGATGCCGTCGGTGTCGGAGACCGCGTCGATGCCGAGCGCGGCGTTTGCGGCGATCTGGAACGTCAGCCGGTAGGCGTTCGGCGCGGCGCGGTCGTAGACGACGTATCTGCTGTTGCCCTGGCTCGAGGCCAGCAGACAACCGCCGCCGCCGGCCGTGTAGTAGATCGCCAGCCCTTCCACGTCCGCCGCCAGATGGCCCGTGGGCCCCGTGTTGTCGATCTGCACGCGCGTAGGGCCCGCGCCCGGCTCGGCGCCGTAGCGCCAGATGCCGACGTTCTCCTCGGAAATGTACAGCCAGCCGTTCTCGTCGTCACAGACGCAGCCCTCGGTGATGCTGCCGACCTCGAAGGTCCGCACGCGCAAGGCGTCGACGTGGCCGGTGCCGTTGTCGAACAGGTGCCACTGCTCGACGTGGCCGCCATCCGAGTTGCAGAAGAAGTAGTAATCGCCGGTCACGTGGCTGTGATACATGCAGCAGCCGTAGACCTGGAAGCCGAGCGGGATGGGGTGCGCGGCGACGTTGTACAGCCGGCGCTGGTTCGCGTCGACGGCGTAGCACGCGAGCCTGTCCTGCGAGCGCTCGCCTGAGGTCACCAGCGCAACCTCGGCGGAGCCCAGTCGGAAGCCGTAACGCAGGTCGACGTTGTTCAAGTCGCCGTCGGGCAGGAACTGCAGCTGGCTGCCGGTCAGATCGTAGACGGCGAGTCCGGCGTGCTTGTCGGTGCCGATCACGATGCTCGCGCTCGGCGTCGTCGGGTGGACCCAGACGACCATGTCGTCAGCCGCGTCGCCCGAACTGGGAACAGGCGTCGTCTCGACCGTCGCGGCGACGCTGGCGACTTGCGCGGGTATCGACGACGCCATGCACAGAGCGAATGCCGCCGTCGCGGCCCGAATACTCGTATTCCTCACAGTTCTCTCCTCGTTGATGAATGCAGTTCCTCTTGGCAATACATGGTCGACCATGCGAGTGTGGAGTAATCCGATTGCGTCGCGCAGAGACCAGGAGCGCGATTGCATGAGCGTTCTGAGTGACCAGCGCGCTGCGTCGACGCCGGGCGCGCGACGAGCTAACACAATTCACGGTACCGTGGTCATCGTTCTGATCGAGCGAGGACACGACCAGCGCGCTGAGCTCACAGTATTCCCACCTGCGATTGCGTTCGCAAGCCGCAATGGCCAGCGCGCTGCACTCAGCAGGCGCGGCGCCGCCGGCGTTTCGCGAAGTGCGGTGACGAGAACGCGGTCAGCTGTCGCCGAGGACCCAGTCGATCCCGTTGCTGATGACGATCTGCAAAGGATTCACTCCGGGCGCAATGGCGTAAGCTTGCAGATACAGGTGCATCCCAATCAGGCTGGGCACGCCTGGGATCGCGAGGGAGAACGAGCACGTGGACGCAGACAGCGGTAAGGTTCCGAGCCCGAGGATGTCTGCAGACTGCAGCAGCGAGCATCCGGACATGCCGATGGAATCCAGGGGCAAGGGCAAAGGCAGCGGGCCGAAGGACAGGTTGCTCCACCCCATCGCAACCGCGGCGAAAGTTGTTGGCGCGTCGACGATGGTGGCGCTACCAGTCTGTCCCAGCACCGGCCGGCCGCTCGCATCGGGCACGAAGCCGAGTGCTGGGGACCCGCAGCCGGCTCCGTAGGCGTTCGCAGTCGCAGCGCGGTGCACACCGAGCGCGTCGTACAGCGAATCGATCGGCAGCGGCGGGTTGGTGAGCGCGGCGATGGCCGGCCACGGCACGAGCTTGAAGTTCTGGTTCCCCCCTTGGTTGTTTCCGTCCTGGGCGAGGAACACGCCGCTCGGGAACGCCGGCCCCAGCCCGAGATTGACGACGTCGATGCCGTCGGTGCCGGTGACTGCGTCGATGCCGAGCGCCTGGTTGGCGCCGATCTGGAACGTCACCCGATACGCGTGCGGCGCGGCGCGGTCGTAGACGACGAATCTGCTGTGGCCCTGGCTCGAGGCCAGCAGACAGCCGCCGCCGCCGGCCGTGTAGTAGATCGACAGTCCTTCGACGTCCGCCGACAGATGGCCCGAGCCACCCGTGCTGTCGATCTGCACGCGGGCGGAGCCCGCGCCCGGCTCGGCGCCGTAGCGCCAGATGCCGACGTCCTCCTCGGAGATGAACAGCCAGCCGTTCTCGTCGTCGGCGACGCAGCCTTCGGTGGTGCTGCCGACCTCGAAGGTCCGCACGCGCAGGGCGTCGACGTGGCCAGTGCCGTCGTCGAACAGCCGCCACTGCTCGGCGTGGCCGTCGCTCGAGTTGCAGAAGAAGTAGTAGTCGCCCGTCACGTGGCTGCGATACATGCAGCAGCCGTAGACGTCGAAGCCGAGCGGGATCGGGTGCGCCGCCACGTTGTGGAGCCGGCGCTGGATCGGGTCGACGGCGTAGATCGCGAGCACGTTCTGCGAGCGCTCGCCCGAGGTCACCAGCGCCACTTCGGCGGAGCCCAGGCGGAAGCCGTAGCGCAGGTCGACGTTGTTCAACTCGCCGTCGGGCAGGAACTGCAGCTGGCTCCCGGTCAGGTCGTAGACGGCGAGTCCGGCGTCCTTGTCGGTGCCGATCACGAGGCTCGCACTCGGCGTCGTCGGGTGGACCCAGACGCACATGTCGTCCGCCGCGTCGCCGGAACTGGGGACCGGCGTCGTCTCGACCGTCGCGCTGGCGACTTGCGCGGGTATCGACGACGCCATGCACAGAGCGAATGCCGCCGTCGCGGCCCACGTCTTCGTCTTCCTCACGGTTGTCTCCTCTTTGACTGCGGACCCTCTCTGAGAATGCATGCTTCATTCGCAACGCAATCCGATTGCGTTGCGCCGCGATTAGCATGCGATTTCATGTCAATACTGAGTGACAGCGCACTGCGTCGATGCAGATGCACCACGCGACCTATCACAATCACTATTGTCAGATCCGAGGACCAGCAGCTGCTCCTCTATTATCCCCAGGTGCGATTGACTGCGCAAGCCGCGTGCCCGCGCTGCATCAGTCGAGCCGTTGTCGCCGTCGAGTGTGGCACGTGCTGCGTCGCGATGAGACTCGCGAACACGCAACCTTCTGACGAGATCCCCCCGACACGGCGACGTGCGTTCAGTCGCGGAGCGACGCACGAGTTCCCTCACCTCGTCGAGTCACCGCCGCACGCTTCGCCGTGGAAGGGTCTAGCCCCTTCCACGGCGCAACCGCGGCCAGCCCCTCAGATGTCTCCGAGGACCCAGTCGATCCCGTTGCTGATGATGACTTGCAAGGGATTCACTCCGGGCGCGAAGGCGTAGGCCTGCATGTAGAGGTGGGTCCCGATCAAGTTGGCCGTGCTGGGGATGGCGACGGAGAACGAGCGCGTGGTCGCAGTCAGCGGCGAGGTTCCGAGCCCGAGGATGTTCGCAGACTGCAGCAGGGAGCATCCGGGCATGCCGATGCCGTTCAAGGCGAAGGGCAGCGGTTGCGTGCCGGCGGTCTGGTTGCTGAATCCAACCGCAACACCGGCCAGCGGCGTCGGCACGTTGGTGATGGTCGCACTGCCAGCCTGGCCCAGCACTGGCCGGCCGCTCGCATCGGGCACGAAGCCGAGTGCAGGGGACCCGCAACCGGTTCCGTAGGCGGTCGCCGTCGCAGCGCGGTGCGCGCCGAGCGCGTCATACAGCGAATCGATCGGCAGCGGCGGACTGACGGAGTTGGCGATGGATTGCCACGGCACGAGCTTGAAGTTCTGGTTCCCTCCCGAATTGCTGTCGTCCTGCGCGAGGAAGCAGCCGCTCGGGAACGCCGACCCCAAGTTGAGGTTGCAGACGTCGATGCCGTCGGTGCCGGTGACCCCGTCGATGCCGAGCGCTGAGTTGGCGCCGATCTGGAACGTCATCCGATACGCATGTGGCGCAGCACGGTTGTAGACGACGTATCTGCTGTTGCCCTGGCTCGAGGCCAGCAGACAACCGCCGCCGCCGGCCGTGTAGTAGATCGCCAGCCCTTCGACGTCTGCCGTCAGATGGCCCGAGGAACCCGTGCTGTCGATCTGCACGCGGGAGGTACCGGCGCCCGGCTCGGCGCCATAGCGCCAGATGCCGACGTTCTCCTCGGCGATGAACAGCCAGCCGTTCTCGTCGTCACACACGCAGCCTTCGGTGGTGCTGCCGACGTCGAAGGTCCGCACCTGCTGTGCGCCGAGGTGGCCGGTGCCGTCGTCGAACAACCGCCACTGCTCGACGTGGCCGCCGTCCGAGTTGACGAAGAAGTAGTAGTTGCCGTTCACGTGGCTGCGGTACATGCAGGAACCGTAGATGGTGAAGCCGAGCGGGATGGGCTGCGCGACAACGTTGTAGAGCCGGCGTTGGACCGGGTCGACGGCGTAGGCCGCGAGCCTGTCGTTCGAGCGATTGCCGGCGGTCACCAGCGCAACCTCGGCGGAGCCCAGGCGGAAGCCGTAGCGCAGGTCGACGTTGTTCATGTCGCCGTCGGGCAGGAACTGCAGCTGGCTCCCGGTCAGACTGTAGACGCCGAGCCCGGATTGCTTGTCGGTGCCGATCACGAGGCTCTGGCTCGGCGTCGTCGGGTGGACCCAGACGACCATGTCGTCAGCCGCGTCGCCCGAGCTGGGGACCGACGCCGTCTCGACCGTCGGGATGACGGTTTGCGCGGGTATTGACACTGCTATGTACAGAAAGAACGCCGCTGTCGCGGCCCGCGTATCCGTCTTGTTCACGGTTGGCTCCTGGCTGAGTTGACTGCACGCCTTCTCTGGCAATGCATGCGTGGTGGTGATTCGCAGCTGCAAACCGGACATACGAGAGGCAAGCGGGTATTGGCTTGGCCAAACAACAAAACCCCCCTGCCGGAGTTTGTCGTAACGCGCTTTACGTCGCGCCGCGATTTAGTACGCGCTTACATGTCGCATGCTGCGTGACCAGCGCGCTGCGTCGATGCCAGCTGCGCCGCGAGCCAACACTCCATGACTGTAGAGTGGTCATCGTTCTTGTCGGGCGATGACAGGACAAGCGCGCTGTCATCCCGCATGCGATTGCATGCGCAAGCCACCTGACGAGCGCGCTGCGCCGATGCAGCTGCACCAAGAACCATCCCCTCGATCACGGCACGTGGTCATCGTTCTTGACGAACGAGAGCGCGGCAAGCTCGCTGCGCACACACAACATCACGCGCTCGCAACATGCGTGACCGAAGCGCTGAATCCATGCCAGTGATGTCAAGTGCGAAACGTTGGGCTAGCGAGGTTGCGTCACGCGCGCATAGACGCGCAGCACGGCCTGACCGCCGGCGCCTTCGCTGCCGAGCACGAGGTCGCAGTTCGGCAAGAACGTGGCGGCCTCCGGTTGCGGCATCTCCGCCGCGGAAAAGAAGTGCATGCCGCGGAACTGACCGTTCCGGTCGACGACGAGCAGCGCACGGTCGCTAGCGGACAAGAGCCACAGATCGCCAGTTTGGGGATGCATGGCGACTTCGGCGAAGAACAGGCGTACCGACGGCTTCTCCTTGCCGCGCTTGGTGGTCCGCGTCGGCACGTCGATACCTTGCAGCCGCGCCGCATCGAGCACTTCGTCGAGGCGCAGCGTGAGCAGCGGTTCCTTGGCCGCCAGTCGCGTCGCCAGGTCGAATGCAAACAGCGGGCGCAGCTCTCTCTCCTCGGTCTCCTTCGCCACCGACTTCGGCGCGAGCACGAACCGGTTGGCGGCGTTGTCGACGGCGAGGCCCTCGAACTCCTTGACCGGCAGGCCAGTCGCGAGCGTCTCCGCGATCTCGAAGCGATCCTCGGCCGCGACCAGGCGCAGCAGCACGCCGTCACTGCGCAGGACCCAGTATTCGCCACCGACCTTCGCCAGCCCCTCGTAGTCCCCCCGGGGGCCGAACTTCGCGCGCCGCACGATCCGGCCCTGATCGAGATCGAAGAAGAACAGCGCCCCCTTTTCGTCCTGCACGCAAGCCAGCGTGTGGTCGTCGGCCGCCGCAATCGCCGAGATCTCGTGCAGCTCGTCGGGCAGGAGAAACGATCGCGCCGGCGCACCGAGGTCGTAGCCGGCGACAATCACGGGCCGCTGTGGCGGGCTCGCGGGATCCTGAGCCGTCATGTCGACCTGCGCCTTCGAACAACAGGCACAGGCAAACAGCAGGGCAATCGGCACCGCGTGCATGCGTATCACCTTACAGACACCTTACGGGAGTGCCTAGGCCGAGAAGGCGTTAGAGCCGCGCGACACCCGGCAGGGCTGCCGAGAATCTCACGATTGAGCCTACCTGTCTGCGGCCCGGGTGCGTAAGGAATGCGCATGGTTCAGTTGCCGCCTTCGAAGCGTGACTGGTTACCGAGTGGCCACCTGGCGTGGTTCATTCACGATGCGGTAGAGGGCCTGAAAGTCGACAAGTTGCTTGTCAGCGACCGCCAACGCGGCAAGGGTCAGCGGTGCCCGCCGCGAGTGATGCTGCGCCTGCTGATCTACGCCTACTGCACCGGCACTTTTTCTTCGCGACGCATAGCCGCTAATATCGAAGTCAGTATCGCCTTTCGAGTGCTGGCCGCGGGCCACGAGCCAGATCATCACGCGATCTGCCGCTTTCGCGAGGAGAACCTCGACGAGATCAACCGCTGCTTCATGCAGGTCGTCGAGATCGCGCACGAAGCCAGGCTGGTCAAGATGGGCACGATCGTCGTCGACAGCAGCAGGGCGAAGGGGAAGGCGAGCGAGCACAAGGCGAAGAGCGCCGAGTTGATGCCCGGCGAGAAACGTCGGCTGCGCGAAGAGATCGCGAAGTTGACGCGTTCCGCCAAGCAGCAGGACGAGCTCGAGGACGACTCGCTTGGTCCGGACGCGGTGACGGCCTGCCGGCCGAAACGCAGCGAAGCCAGGACCGCATCGAAACGATCGCAATAGCGGACAGGACGCCGCAACGGCCTGCACCAGCCGGCGGCGCACCGCGACCCTGCCCGCCATAAGATCGGGGGCATGACCCTGCCGCTCTTGTTCGCTGCTTGCGCCGCGCTGCCGTGCCCCACCGCGGTCTTGCAGCAGCCCCGATCGGAGTCCCGCGGGCCAGCGCAGCAAGCGCAGGGACCGCGCGGCATGAAGCCTGACGATCTGTTCACGCTCAGCGAGCTCGACGACGTCACGGTGTCGCCCGAGGGCGCCTGGATCGCCGCGACGATCACGCGGCCTGGCACCGCGAACGCCTGTCCGACGTGCAACTACAAGGCGACCGGCGATGTCTGGTTGATCGATCGCCGCACCGGAGAGCAGCGCAATCTCACGAACGGCGAGAAGGACGCGAGCAGTTCCTGGTATCCGACCTGGTCGCCCGACGGCCGGCGCCTCGCGTTCGTGTCGACCAAGACCGGGCCCGGCGAGCCGCCAACCGCGAGCGACATCCGGCTCTACACCTGGGATGCGCCCACGAACACGCTGCACCGCGAGAGCGACCGCGGCGTGTATCTGCAGGTCGACTTCGAAATCCCGTCGAAGGCCCCGCGCGCGATCGTCTGGCTGGACGCGAACACGCTGCTCGCGGCTCTGCTTCCGGCCGGCGTCTCCGCGCAGGAACAGATCCTCTATTGGCGGCGCGGCGTCGGCGACGCGACGCGCGCATGGGCCAAATGGCTCTCGGGGACCGAGCCGACCGCGAGCATCCTCGAGAGCGGTGGCACACCACCACCGCTGCCGACCGTCGCGCTCGAGCACATCGATGTCGGGGCCCACACCACGCGCACGATCGCCGACGTGCCGAGGTGGGACTTGTGGGACTTGCGACTCTCGATCCAGGTCGCGATCTCGCCCGACCTCGACCGCGCCGCGGTGCTCGCGATCACTGGCACGATGGCAATGGGCCCGGAGCTGCCGATCACGGATGCAATCCGTACCTACCGCGCCGGGGTCGCTTCCCTGCGCGAACCGAAGCCGATGCTCTGGGCCGCGCTCGCCGGCAGCAAGGAGCACGTCGACGGGCGGCTGCTCGGCTGGAAGCCGGACAGCTCGGCGTTCGCGATCGCCGAGCAGGCGGCCCCGCGCGAGGCCGGCGGCAGGACGATCGCGCTCGTCGTCTCGGCGAGCGACGGCTCCGTGCGCGACGTCACGCCGCCCGCGTGGACGGTCGACCGGGCGGTCTGGTCGTCGCAGTGTCTCGTGGTCCGCGCACGCGCCGCCGATGCCGGGCCATCGTCGCCACCGCGTTGGGACTGGTGGCGGCTCGAGGAAGGCGCACCACGCAACAGTACGGCGTCGCTGCCGCGAGCTCCGTCGCGGCTGTTGCCCACCGGTGCACCCGATCGGTTCCTCGGCTACGCGGGCGGCGCGATCTGGACGATCGGCGTCGGCGAGGAGTCGTTCGCGCAGTCGGCGCCGCTCGAGGGGCTCGGCCCCGGGTCACTGACGTCGCTGTCGCGCTGGCCCGCGCACACGGAGCTGTTGTTCGAGGGCGCCTCGCTCTCGCACCTGGTGCTCACCGAGAATGGCGCGCGCGTCACAGTCCATCCGATCGCACTGCCGACGCCGACCGCGCGACTCGACGGCGATCCGCACCTGCGCACGCTCGTCTTCCGCGACGACACAACACGCGGCACGTCGCTCTGGGTGACGGACGAACACGGCGGCGATGCGCGGCAGCTGCTCACGCTGAACGCGCACACAGCACAGATCGTCGAGGGCCGCCGCCTGCTGGTCGACTATCGCGGCACCGACGGCAATGCGCTGAGAGGCCTCGCGATCCTGCCGCCCGGCTACGAGGAGGGCCGGCGCTACCCGGTCGCCGTGTGGGTCTACGGCGGCCTCGTCGTTCGCGATACAGCGACCGGGCTCGCGAGCAAGACCAGCACGCGCCCGCTGAATCTCGAACTGCTCGCGGGACATGGCTACGTCGTGCTGCTGCCGAGCGTTCCGCTGCCGTCGCCGGACGGCAAGGGCGATCCGCTGATCGAGATCCCGAAGGGCGTGATGCCGTGCGTCGACAAGCTCGTCGAGATGGGTATCGCGGACCCGGATCGCCTCGCGGTGCTCGGCCACAGCACGGGCGGCTACACGACCTACGCGCTCGTCGCCAACACGACGCGGTTCAAGGCAGCCATCGCGATGTCGGGACACCCGGATCTGCTGAGCCTGCACGCGCAGCTCTACCCGGGCGAGCGCATGAGCAACCGCGCGCACGAAGGCCTCGCCACCGTGATGTTCACCGAAGGCACTCCGATGAGCCTCGGTGGTCCGCCGTGGAGCGACCTGTGGCGCTACCTGCGCAATACGCCGCTCGCCTACCTGGACCGGATCCGCACGCCGCTCTTGATCGTGCACGGCGACATGGACGGCGCGCCGATCCAGCAAGGGGAAGAGGCGTTCATGGGCCTCTACCGGCTCGGCCGCAGGGCGAAGTTCGTGCGCTACTGGGGTGAAGGGCACGTGATCTCGTCGCCCGCGAACGTGCGCCACCTCTGGTCGCAGATCTTCGATTGGTTGGACACGAACCTCGGCGGCGTGACCCCGAAGCCCGACAAGTGACGCACCCGGACTGACGAGCGGCGGCCGTTGTCGCTAAGCTCGCCCGCGCCGAATGTCGCCGATGACGCCCTCTCGCTTTGGCGCGCAGCTGCTGCTCGCGTTCGCCAGTGCCTTGCCGCTCGCGGCGCAGGAGCACATGTCGCTGCCCGTGAACGTCACGGCCGAGGTCGACGTGACCCAGCTCGCGAGCACGGGCCGCGCGAAGTTGAAACTGCGCTTCTGCAGCGAGGCAACGCCGGATCGTCCGTTCGCCGTGCGCGTCGAGCTGCGGGCCAATGGCCGCATGCTCGTGCGCCGCGATCACGCGCCGCCCGTGCCGACGCAGAAGTGGCAGAAGGACAAGCCGGTCGAATACGAGCTGCCGCTCTTCGTGCCGCCGTCGCCCGCCGAGTCGGTCCCCTCCGCGATCGAGGTCTTCGTCGGATTCCTCGACCCCGCCACGAACAAGGTCTCGCCGCCGCTGTCGCGCGACATCGGCGCCGACGGACTCGTGCGCGTCGCGCAGTTCCTGCCCGCGACCGACGCGGGCACACCGGACGCCGCGGCGGTCGACGCCGTGATCGCGATGGCCACGGCGCGCGCGGCGAAGGAACCGCGCGACGCGTGGGACCAGCTCGAGTTCACGTTCCGGCATCTCGACGACTACCCGGCGAAGAGGAAGCTGCAGCAGGCGCTGCTGACCGTCGGTCGCATGACGCCGCCGCCGCTGTCGTTCGAGGAGTCGGATGTCGTGCAGCAGCGCATCCAGGCCGAGCGCACGCGTTACCTGCGACAGATCGCGGGCCGCATGCACGACCGCGGCAAGCTGTTCGGGGCGCTGATGCTGCTCGACGAAGTCGGCGGCTCGTTGCAGCAGCAGGCCGATCGCGCGGTGCTCGGCGCGCTCGCGGACGCCAAGAACGCGACGCAGGACCGCGAGGCCATCGCCGCGGAGATCTTCAAGCTCACCGAAAACCAGCAGGCCGAGGTCGACCAGCTCACAGCCAGGCACAAGCGCATGCAGGAACGGCTCGAGGTCGGCGTCCGCATGAGCAAGAACCCGGCCGAGCGCGCCGTCGGTCGCGAGCTCGTGCACACGGTCGAGTTCACGCTCGAGCTGCGCAAGGAGGCCGAGCAGGCGCGCGCGGCAATCGAAGCCGCGTGGCTCGCCGACGTCCCCGCCGACGAGCGCGCCGAAGCGACGGCCGCCATGAAGCACGCCTGTTGGGGCCGCACGGCGACGCGCACCAGCCACCGCTTCGTGATCATCGGCCCGCAGGCGCTGGTCAATGGCATCGTCGACGAGAGCCTGTTGCGCTTCGATCTCGCGTATCTCTACCTGACCGACCTCTTCGGCCGCGTGCCGAACCCCGACGGCGACCGCGTGACGGTCTACTGGAAGGAGCTGTGGGAGTTCGGCGGCGGCGTCGGCGGCGGCAAGATCATCGACATCGGCAATGCCGATCCGAACACGAAGGACCTGCGCGTCGACAACGGACTGCTCTACCACGAACTGACACACTGCATCGACGACACGACGCCCGTCTACGGCGGCATGCACGAGGGTCTCGCGGACTTCGGCGCCGTCTTCGCGGAGTGGGAGCTCGGCCAGGTCGCCGCAGCGCGCGCCGGCTTCGGCATCGCCGCGCGCGCGTTCCTGCAGGACTACCTCGACCGCGATCTCGAGTATTGGCGCATCCCGAACTACGGGCCGAGCGCGGGGCTCTTGCTGCACTTCATGAGCGCCTACGGCAAGAGCGGCGAAGGGTATCGCTGGGAGCTCTATCGCAAGTTCTTCCGCGACTACCGCGCGTGCAAGGTCAAGGACGCGCGCACGCCGGACATAGCACGCGCGTTCGCGTTCCACCTCGTGCAGGCGTTCGGTCCCGCCGCGTTCGCGGACCTGCAGCGCTTTCGCTGGCCGTTGCTCGATCAGGATCTCGAAGCGGTGCGGCTCGAGCAGCTCGCCGCGAAGGCCCGGCAACTGCCACCGACGCTCGAAGACCAGCCCGGCTCGCCGGTGCCGCGCGACAAGCAGTCGAAGCGCCTCAGCGACAAGGGCGCGCGCGCCGACGCGTGGCACGAGGCCCTCGGCGTCGTGACGGACTGGTGGATCATCGGTCCGTTCAAGCGCGAGGGCGTCGATCCGGGCGCGTTCCGTTTCGAGCCCGAGCTCGAGATCGACCTGCAGGCGCGCTACGAGAGCGTGCTCAACAGCCCGACCTGGCGCCGGCCCGGTCCGAAACCGGTCACCGTCGATTCGACGGGCTGGCAACACTTCGAGTTCGCCTACATGGACGACACGGCGATCTACGCGCTGACGCACGTACGCGTCGAGCGCGAGACCGAGGCGTGGTTGCACGTGCGCGCCGACGACGATCTGAAGTTGTTCGTCAACGACGAGCTGATCGGCTCCTACGAGAACACGAACGGCCCGCTCGGCCCGTGGCGGCCCGGCGGCCGCGTGCTGATGCCCGACGCGATCCGCTATGCAGTGACGCTGCAGCCGGGCCGCAACAAAGTGCTGTTGAAGATCCGCAACTACGGCGGCCCGTCGGGCTTCTCGCTCGCGGTCGCGCAGCGCAACGGCACGCCGCTGTCGGGCTGGACCACCGACGTGGACCCTCCCGCGAAGAAGCTCGCGGCGATCGACGTGCCCGATCCCAAGCGTTGGACTTCGCACTTCAAGGCCCGCTTCGACAACACGGCCGATGCGCGCAAGCTCGAATCCACGGTCGGCAAGTGGCGCGTGCGCAACGGCGCGCTCGAAGGCTTCGCGACCGACCGCGAGGTCGAGTGGCGGAAATACACGGTGCGTCCGGGCGTGCAGAAGGACTCGCCGTCCAATCTCGCGTGGCTGCCCGAGAAGACGACCGAGGCGCTCGACGCGTTCCAGCTCGCGATCGGCATCGCGCCCGCGTCAGGGCCGCCGAAGCTCTGCGTGATCCTGCAGGGTGATGGCAGGCGCGACGCGTTGTCGGGATGGACGCTGATCCTCGAGCCGGTCGGCGAAGGCGTGCGCGCGCATCTCGAACGCTACGACCGGAGCGTCTACGTGTCTGCCATACAACCGTGGCGAACCGACGCGAAGGAGGCCAACACCAAGGAATCGGCGAAGGAAGCCGCGAAAGAGCCCGTGCGGCTCGAGCTCGTCTACTACGCGCACCGGCTCACGGTGCGCCTCGGGGACGGGGTGTTGTTCGATCAGGCTCCGCTGCTGCCGATCCCCGGCCGGTATCGCATCGGCCTCGCGACGTGGGGCGAGGCCATGCGCCTCGACTCGATCGAGTTGCGCGCGCCGACGCGGACCCGCTGAACTCGAAGCCAGCCTGCGGCTCCATTCCAGGATCCAGAAGATCGCGGCGAGGTCGATCTCCGCTGCTGGCGTGAAGGAGAGGGACGTGGTCATGTGCCACGATCACGCCGCCGAAGGATGCGCTCGCGCACTTCCTCCCATGTGCTGACTTTGTCCGGAGCCGCTCGGTACACGTCCTCTCTCTTGCGTAGCTCTTTCAGATGCCACTCGGGCACGGGCACCCGATCCGGGTGCGCGGCGATGCGATCCCATAGCGCCTGGACGTAGTCGATCTGCTCCTCGACGGGAAGCTCATCGAAACCAGCGGGTGGTGTTCGGACCGGGTCAACCATGATCGGGAGTCTACGACTCGATGCCGGCGCGATGTCACCCCCGCCTGCCGGGGCTGCGTGGGCGCGGGCGATGGACCCCTGCTTCGGGCAAACGAGTCGGCACGCGCCCACATGAGTGTTTCTTCTGGCATGTACGGAATGTCTCCGGCTTTGCTCGGCGATTGGTAGGTGCTGCGCACCGAGCCCCCCGGCGGCGCCTTCCCTGCACGACGTTGATGCGGCCTGGAAGACACGACTCCGCCGCGCTGCAAGCGGCCTTGCCGCAGTGCTCGACGCGCCGCGAGGTTTGGTGGCGCGTCGCCCCGCCTCACCGGTCCAGGTCGCGCAACGCCTGGGCCACAGCCGCATCGCCGGGCCGCATCGCCTCGGCGCGCTTCAGTGCCGCGCGCGCTTCGTCCTTCTTGCCCGCCTTCGCGAGCACGCGGCCGAGCAGGAACTGCGCGTTGAAGTAGTGCTCATCGAGTTCGAGCGCGCGGCGAGCATGCGTCTCGGCAACATCGAGCCGGCCCAGCGTGAAACACGCCACAGCGAGGTTGTGGTGCAGCACCGGCATGTTCGGGTGGCTCAGCAGCGCCTGCTCGAAGTGCACGATCGCGGCTTCCGGGTGCCCACCGCGGGCTTCGATCCCGCCGAGCTGCACGTGCGCGAGACCGAGCGCCGGATCCCGCCGCAGCGCCTCCTCGTAGCAGCGCACGGCTTCGGCAACCTGTCCCGAGAGCTCGTGGCACAGGCCGAGCTCGAGCCACGGCTGGCCCAGACCCGGATCGATGTCGTGCGCGCGCCGCGCGGCGGCGAGCGCCGCGGCAACCTCGCCGCGCTCGCGTTCGATGCGCGCAAGCTTGAGCCAGACGTTCCACGCAGCCGGCACCTTCTCGAGGTCGCGCAGCGTCGCGGCGCGTTCGAGCAGCAGCCGCTGAGCGCGGTTGCCCGTGGTCACCGAAAGCGTGAGCGTGCCCATCTCGTCCGTCGATTGCTGGCCGAACTGCACTCGGCGCACCGGCCCGGGCCGGTTCGGGTTCCCCTCGCTGTTGTCGTAGACGTATTCGATGGCGATGCGCGTTCCTGCGGGCAACGCAACCGGCTCGCGGAAGCGGTAGTCGTCCTGCCAGTCGAAGTCCCACGCGTCGATCGCGAACAGCACACGCTGCGTCTGGTCCGGCAACGTCGCGAAACCGCGCATGCGGCGGCAGACGTAGTGCGCGTGCGGGTAGATCGCGTGCACGGTGATCGGCACCGGCACGTCGACGTGGTCGCGCAGCACGAAGTCCGGAACACCGGGCGCGATGTCGATCTGCTCGGAGAACAGCGCGAGCATCACGGGCTCGATCGCCGTCGGCACGTCGGTGAAGTAGAGACCGATCTCGCAGCGCAAGGTCTCCGGCTTGCCGGTCGGCACGAGATGCAGCTGCAGCACGAGGTCGTGCCCGGGCCACAACCGCCACGCCATGCCGGGCGCGCAACGCCGCACGCGTTTGCCCGGGGTCCAACCGAGGAAGTGGCCATCGGGCGGGCCGCCCCCACCGAGCGACATGCCCGGAAAACCCGGCTCGGCATCGAGTGCATCGAGCCGCCTCGATTCGCGCGTCGGGTCGGTGCCGAGGATCGCGTGGTGCACGGCCCGGCTGCCGGGCCGGATCTCGACGGCCTCGACGAAGCGCAGGCATCCGGCGTCGACGGGGATCACGAGGTTGCGGAACCGGTCGGGTCCGGCAGCCGGCACCGCGATCTGCTCGGCGCGCACGACGAGATCCGGTTCACGCAGCTGCCAGCCGGCCGGGAACTGCGGCACCTTTGGCTCGTCCGCGGGCTCGCCGCGTGGCGCGCCGGCCTCGTCCCAGAGCCGCAGCAGCTCGATCGCCGCGGGCGCGAGCCGGCGATCGTCCTCGAAGTCACCCAGCACGGGCAGCCAGGGCGGCATGCGCTTCTGCTGCGTGACCTCGACGATCTGCTTGCGCTTCTTCATGACGTCGTCGTAGCCGAGCAGCACGAAGGGCGCAGACGTGCCGGGTCGATGACACGGCGTGCACGAACCGTAGACGATCGGCGCGATGTCGCGCGCGAACGTCGGCGCGGCCGGCACCTGCGCGGGGACCATTGCCGGAAGCCACAGCAGCAGCGCGCACGATCGCATCGGTGCCGTCATCACGGCCGGCATGCTACGCGCGCATCGCGGCAATGACCGCAACCAAGGCCGTGCTCGGAACGCAGCCTTGCCCTCGATGCGCGCTTTGGCGAGCATCGCGGCGATGAATGAGCTCCTGGTTCAAGCGGTGCCGTATCTGCCGGTCACGCTGCTCGCGCTGACCCTCGTGCTGCTCGCACCGTACGTGGGCGAAGTCGGACGGCGCCGCATCGTGCTGTTCTTCGCCGTGGCCGCGATCGGCCTGATCGTGCTCGGCGTGCGCAGCGCCGGCACCGAGGTCAAGCTCGACGTCGTGAACCCGTTCCCGGTCGACTCCAACTTGAAGCCGCAGACGCTGCACATCGAGACGGTGACCGCGTCGGGCTGGCAATGGCCGATCGCCGCCGCAGCCTTCTGCGGGTTCGTCGCGCTGCTCGTGTTCGGCAGCATGCGGATGAGCCAAGGGGCGCCGAAGCCCGCGTTCTACTGCGCGCTCGTGGCGACGGCGTTTCTGGGGCTGCGCCTCGTGCTCGAGAAGAATGCCGCGCCGCAGGGCGTGGTCCAGGCGATCGGCGCATCGATCGGACTGCCGATCCTCGTGGCATTCGTCGGGTTCTACTCCGCTGGCCGCAAGCAGGGGTTCGGCCGCTTCCTGCTCTCGGTGTTGGTGTTCGCGTTGATGCAGCGCGCGATCCTGACCGCGTTCGCGTATTTCGCGACGATGCGGCACTGGGGCACGCACCTCGACATGAACGTCGTCACGCAGCTCGGCACGCCGCTCGGCGGCGAGCGCCACTTCGCCGCCGACGACGCGGCCGGCAAGTGGTTCTGGGCCATCGTGATTCCCCAGATGGTGCTGTGGGTCGCGATCACGTTCGGGCTCGGGCTCGTGGCCGGCACCGCGGGCTGGTTCGTCGGCCGCCGGCGCTGAGCTGCGCGGCGCGGTCCGGGTCGCACGAAGCCGCGATGCCAACGGGCCCAGGAACCCCCCTCATGCCCGCGTTCGCCGGGGTCCGAAACAGCCTGCTGACCCGGCACAACGAGGCCAGTGAGCGACCAAGATTTGCAGACGACCGCAGTACGGCAGCACATCGCTGGCGGCGTCACCGAGCAGAGCGCAACGGCGGCCTTCGGTCTCGGTCGATTGCTCGCGCTCGCGGCGATCTATCCGGTAGGGCACCCGCGCTGGGTCGAAATCGAGGAACAGGTGCTCGCGGCCTGCGGGCAATGCGGGCCGCTCGGCCTCGTGCTGAAGGTCGCGACGCAAGGACTCTTCACCCCCGACGGCGAGTTGTCGCTCGACGACGTCAACGTCGGCCGGCTGCACGGCATGCTGCACGCGCTCGCGATCGTGTCGCTGCGCATCGATTCGAGCGTCTCGGCCGGCGACCTGCAGCAGTTCGTGGCCACGCTGCAACGCGTGAAGGCGAGCACGCTGCGGTCGACGGGCTTCTCGCGCCCCGACCTCAGCCGCCAGCTGCCGGACACGATCCAGGTCGCACACCGCGAATTCGGCGCGCGACTCGTCAGCGAGACCGTGGCGGCCACGATCCACGGCGCGCGCGCGGCCATGCTGCAGCACCTGCGCGGTATCGCGCCGCAGGACGAGCTCGCGACCGCGACCGACCTCGTCGGCAGCGTCGTCGCGCGCATCGTCGAACGCGTCGAGCAAGGTCCGCTCGTGCCAGCGGACCGCTCGACCCGCGGACGCGCTCTGGACTCGGTGCTCGATCTCTGTGCTCATGCCATGAAGCATGCGATCGAGCAGATGCTCACCACCGGCGAACCGCTCGACGAGCTCGGCAAGCTCGTGCAGAATGTCGAGAAGGCCGTCGCGCTCGGGCAGGACAAGCAGAGCGTCGAAGCGCTGCTCGACGTGCTGCGGCTCGCTGCGGACGAGTTGCAGGAGCAGCCGGATCCGGGTCGGCTGGGCGCCGACGGACCACAGGTGGTCGCGTCCGAGAATCATGCGCTCACGTTCGAGCAGCTCGAGGCGCAGCTCGCATCGCTGGCGCCGGATCCGCGACCGTTCATCACGGCAGCCATCGAACAGCAGGAAGAGCTGACCATCCTGCTGCAGCTCGCGTTGCACGCGGCGCCCCCACAACTGCTGCGCGTCGCGACCGCGCTGCGCTCCTGTCGCTCCGCCGATTGGGGCACGGCTGAATTCCGCATCCTCGTGCACGGCTGCGTCGACTTCGCGGCCAAGCGCGACGTGACCCAGGTCGATCTGTTCCTGCCGACGCTGTGCGAGCTCGCGCGCGCCGTTCCGTCGCAGCACCTGCGCGACTTCCTGCTGCCGCTGTCCTCCTCGATCGCTGCGCCCGCGACCCGGGTCCGTCTCTGGCCCCACGTCGTCAACGAGCTGCTGCACCGCGCGATAGCCGGGCCCGATGCCAAGCGCGACGACGCCGCGGACGAAGAGAAGCTGTGGACCCGGCTCCTGACCATCGCCGGGCCTGACCAGGCCCCGTATGTCAAACGGCTGCTGCGCCTCGACTTCGTGACTCGCGGGCGCCTGCCGGCCACGGTCCTCGACACGTCACCGCCGCTGCGCGGCGTGCTGGTCTCGCTGCTCGGCTCACCCGAGGGCGACGCGCTCGGCCGGCACCTGTTCCAGGAGCTGCGCCAAGGCGCGGCGCGCTGGCCCGGCTGGCAGGCCCTGCTCGTGCTCGAGCGCTACGACAACAACGCGCGGCTCCTGGTCCAGGAGGCCCTGCGCGCCGGCAACGAGGCCGCGGAGTCGCACTGGCTGCAGCATCAATCGGCGCAGCTCCTCGCGACGGCGCTCCCGCACCTGCCGAAGGAACGACGTGTCGAGCCCTGGATCCCCGCGGCCTTGGCCGCGCTCGGAGAGCTGCCCGACGCGAACTGCGCGAACGCGTTGTCGGCCATCCTGCGCCGGCGTCTGTTGTGGCCGCAGTGGCCCGCTGCCTGCCGCCGCGCTGCCCGGGCCGCGCTGAAGCAGTATCGCTCGAACAGCAACGGAACCCCGTAGCGTCATGGACCAACCACAGAGCCTCGACGATCTGGTCTCGCTGCTGAGCCAGGGCCTGACGCAACGGACGATGTACTTCGAGTCGCACCCGCGCGTACAGCAGCACGCGCGTGACTTCGCCGCGCGTCTCGAGGCGCTGCTGCAGGCCGACCGCCGCGAATACTTCTTCCTCGGCTTCGTCGAGGGCAACCTCGTACACGAAGGTCGATTCCTCATCGGACCGACGATCCTCGGCCGCCGCGTCGTCGACCTGCTGACCGCGCTCGACTGCGGCGGCATCCTGTTCAAGGCCGGCCTCGAGGCCGAAGAGGTGCTCGTGCTGTTCGAGATCGCCGCCGATCTGCGCACCAGCGCGCTCGATCTCGGCGCCGCGCGCTCGGCGCTGCAGCAGCGCCAGGCCGTGCACCTGCAGCTCTCGCCCCCATACACCGATCCGGGCTGGTTCGGTCAGTTCCTCTTCGAGGGCTCGGAGCTGGTCTCCGCCGGCGGGCTCGACGAGGGCGTGAGCCAGATGCTGCCGATCTACCAGCGCATGTTCGATTCGGTCGAACAGGCGCATGTGCTGGCGGGCCGCGATTCCGATCTCGACGTCAACGCCATGCGCGGCGTCGGCGAGAAGCTGATCGAGGCCGCAGACGGCACCTTCACCGACGTCATGCAGCTGGTCCGCTATCCGGACTACGACACCTTCACGGTCGGCCACTCGGTCCGCGTCGCCTCGATCGCGGTGCTCGTCGGCCACGGCGCCGGAATGGCGCGCGAGCAGCAGATCGAGCTGGCCGCCGCCGCCATGTTGCACGACGTCGGCAAGAGCAAGATCCCGGACGAGATCCTCTACAAGGCCGACGGCCTCGACGACGACGAACGGCGGCTCGTCGAGCGTCACCCCGTGCTCGGCGCCCAGATCCTGCTCGAGAATCGCGAAGCGACCCGCATGCAGATTGCCGCGGCGTTCGGCCACCACCTGCGCTACGCGGGCGGCGGCTATCCGGCGCTGCCCAACTGCGCCGTCTCGAGCCGCATGACCGCGCTGCTCAAGGTCTGCGACGTGTTCGAGGCCCTGACCGCCGTGCGTCCGTACAAATCGGCCATGAGCGCGCGCGCCGCGTACGAGGTCATGCTGCAGGACCGCGGCAGCTTCGAACCGGGCGCCTTCCGCGCGCTCGTGCGCGCGATGGGTATCTACCCTCCGGGCTCGCGCGTGCTGCTGTCGAACGGCGAGCGCGGCGTCGTCGCCAAGGCCGGCGTCAAGATCGATCGGCCGCTCGTGCGCATCTCGCACGACCCGGCCGGCAAGCCGCTCGAGGAGGCCCGCACGTGCGACCTTGGCGCACTCGGCAACTTGCGCGTCGTGCGCAGCCTGCCCGACCGGTCCATCAAGGCCCGCGAACAAGCCGCGCCCGCTGCCCCGGCTCTCTGTGCGCACACCGACCACGATCCGGCGGCCGAGCCGACCCGCCGCCAGATCGAGAAGCGGCGCTGACCGCTCGGACCCCGATCCGCGAGCGCACGGTCGAAGCACTGCTGACGCGTGCGGCGAGAACGCTGCGCGTGAGCGCGGTCGATGCGGCCGCCCAGCCTCTACCATGCGGCCATCGTGCGAATCCCGCTCTCTGCGATCGCGCTGCTGTTCACCGCCGCCTGCGCGGCGCCCGCGCCGCGCGAGCCGCTGCCGGCACCAAAGCCGCTGCCGTTGGCCGGCGAGACGCTGCGCATCGATGGTTGCGAAGCGTTCCTGATCCTGCCTGCCACTCGCGCGGCAGAGCAGCCCACGCCCTGGGTCTTCTACGCACCGACGTTGCGCGGCCTGCCGAGCAAGGCGGAGACTTGGATGTTCGAACGGTTCCTCGCGAATGGCATCGCGATCGCCGGCATCGACGTCGGCGAATCGTATGGCAGCCCCGCCGGCCGGGCTCACTACTCGGCGCTGCACGAACACCTCGTGCACGAGCGCGGCCTCTCGCCGCGGCCGGCGCTGCTCGGCCGGAGCCGCGGCGGCTTGATGACGCTCGCGTGGGCCTGTGACCATCCCGATCGCGTCGCCGCGTTCGCAGGCATCTATCCGGTCTGCGATCTGCGCAGCTACCCGGGCCTCGCGAAGGCGTGCAATGCGTACGAGTGCACGGAGGCTGAGCTGCAAGCCAACCTCGCGACCTGCAATCCGATCGAACGGCTCGCGCCGCTGGCGCGCGCGGGGGTGCCGCTGTTCGCGATCCACGGCGACCAGGACACGACCGTTCCGCTCGCGGACAACTCGGCTGCGGTCGAACGGCGCTACAAAGCACTCGGCGGCGAGATGGAACTGCACGTCGTGCCCGGCCATGGTCACGACATGGACCGTTCGTTCTTCCAGTCGGAAGCGCTCGTCGCCTTCGTGTGCCGCCACGCGCGCCGCCAGTAGCAGGCGCCACCTTTCTTCCGAACCGCGGCATCGATGCGGCGAGCCGGGTGCGGTGCCAGTATCGTGCTCGCCCTTCTCGAATCGACCTGCCAGTGACCGAACTTCACCGCCACCTCAAGAACCGCCTGCTCGCGGCCCTCGCCGAACGCGGCCTCACGGCCAAGGACGCCGAACCGCTGATCCGCCTCGAGCCGCCGAAGAATCGCGAGCACGGCGACGTCGCGCTCGGTGCGTTCCAGCTCGGCAAGCTCGCGGGCAAGCCGCCACCGGTGCTCGCGGGCGAGCTCGCCGCCGCGATCACCGCAGACGCGATCGTCGAGAAGGCGACCGCGGCCGGGCCGTTCGTGAACTTCCGCTTCCACCGCAAGGCCCTCGCGCGCGAGGTGCTGACCGCGATCCAGGCCGGCGCGGAGCCCTACGGCAAGGCACGCAGCAACGGCCAGGTCGTCTGCATCGACTTCAGCTCGCCGAACATCGCGAAGCCGTTCCACATCGGCCACATGCGCAGCACGGTGCTCGGCAACTCACTGTGCCGCATCCACCGCCACGTCGGCGCGCAGGTGCACGGCATCAACCACCTCGGCGACTGGGGCATGCCGTTCGCGAAGATGATGACGGCCTACATGCGCTGGGGGAACGAAGCGGAGCTGCACCGCTCGCCGATGCGCTACATGTTCGACCTCTACAAACGCTACGGCGTCGAGGTGAAACAGACGCCGGCGCTCGACGACGAAGCCGCCGCGCACTTCCGCGCGCTCGAGAGCGGTGCTCAGAACCAGGAACGGCGCATGTGGCAGCTCTTGCGCAACGAGTCGCTGAAGGCGTTCCAGGGTCCGTATACGCGTCTCGGCGTGACGTTCGATCACGTCACGGGCGAGTCGTTCTTCGAGGACAAGATGGCCGCCGCGATGGCGCGCGTCACGGCGTCGGGAGTGCTCGAGAAGAGCGAAGGCGCTTCGGTCGTGTGGCTCAAGGAGCTCGGCATCAAGGAACCGTGCATCCTGCAGAAGAGCGACGGCACGACGCTCTACCACACGCGCGATCTCGCGGCCGCGTTCTACCGCGAGGCGACGTTCCACCCGACGCGCATCCTCTACGTCGTCGGCGCCGAGCAGAAGCTGCACTTCGACCAGCTCAAGGGCGTGTTGACGAAGATGAGGGAGCCGATCGCGCAGGCAATCGAGCACGTGCCGTTCGGACTCGTGCTGAGCCGGACCGAAGACGGCAAGTGGGAGAAGTTCGCGTCGCGCTCGGGCAACGCGGTCTTCCTCGACGAGATCCTCGACGAGTCGGTCGCGAAGGTGCGGTCGATCATCCGCGAGAAGAACCCGGACCTGCAGGACGCCGACAAGGTCGCCGAGCAGGTCGGCGTGTCCGCGATCGTCTTCAACGACCTCAAGAACTCGCGCATCAAGGACGTCAAGTTCGACTGGGAGTCGATGCTGGCGTTCGAAGGCGAGACGGGTCCGTATGTGCAGTATGCGTGTGCGCGGCTCGCTTCGATCCTGCGCAAGGTCGAGGTCCCCGTGCCGGCAACCGACAAGGTGGACATGGCGCTGCTCGCCGACGCCGAACGGGTGCTGCTCACGATGATGGACTTCGGTCCGGCGGTGCAGCGCGCCGCCGAGCAGAGCGAACCGAGCCTCGTGACGGCGCACACGATCGCGCTCGCCGGCGAGATCCACAGCTACCTGCGCGATCACTATGTCGTCGGTGCTCTGCCGGCCGTGCGCGATGCGCGGCTCGTGCTCGTCGACGCGGCGCGGCGGCTGCTCACGACCGGGCTCGGCCTGCTCGGCATCGTGGCCCCCGAACGCATGTAGCCCGTGGGGCCGGGCCGTGCTGCGCATGGCCGATCCGGCAGTGGCGCGCTAACCTTCGTGCCCCCGATGACCCACCGAACGCCGATGACCTCCTCCCGTCTGATCGCTCTTTGCCTGTTCGCAGCAACCGCCGTGCAGACGAGCACGCTCCGGGCCCAGACGCCGGTGCCGCAGCCACAGAGCCCGGCGCCGGCGACGCCGCAGGACGCTGCTGCCGCGAAGAAGCCCAGAAAGCTCGACGAGAAGCTGTTCGACCACTTCGGCGACGGCATCGTCGAAGGACCGGCGGTCGACGTCGCCGAGGCGCTGAAGAGCCCCGACCAGTACACGGGCAAGACCGTGCGCCTCACGGGTCCGATCACCGGCATCTGCCAGACCAAGGGCTGCTGGATGCAGGTCGGCACGCCGAGCCAGTTCGTGTTCGTCAAGTTCAAGGACTACGCGTTCTTCGTGCCGAAGGACAGCAGCGGCCGCGTCGCGATCGTCGAAGGCACGATGACGATGAAGCAGGAGACCGTCGAGCAGACGAAGCACTACCTCGAGGACGCCGGCAAGCACGACGAAGCCGCGAAGGTCACCGCGGGACGCAAGCTCTGGAACTTCATGGCGAGCGGCGTCGCGATCAAGAAGGCGCAGAAGAAGCTCGACGAGAAGGTCTACGACCACTTCGGCGACGGCATCGTCGAAGGCCCCGCCGTCGACGTCGCCGAGGCGCTGAAGAATCCCGACCAGTACACGGGCAAGACCGTGCGCCTGCAGGGCACCATCGATTCGGTCTGCCAGACCAAGGGCTGCTGGATGCAGCTCGGCACGCAGAGCCCGACCGTGTTCGTGAAGTTCAAGGACTACGCGTTCTTCGTGCCGAAGGACAGCAGCGGCCGCGTCGCGATCGTCGAAGGCACGATGACGATGAAGCAGGAGACCGTGGAGCAGACGAAGCACTATCTCGAGGACGCCGGCAAGCACGACGAAGCGGCGAAGGTCACCGAGGGCAGGAAGCTCTGGCACTTCCTCGCGAGCGGCGTCGCGATCAAGAAAGCCGGCAGCTGATCCTGAGCAGGTGCGGCGTCACTTCGACGCGAGCGCCTCGTCGAGCATCTTGATCAGCGCGTCGCGGTCGTAGGCGAAGGGCTGCTCCTGATTGAGCTGCACGACGCGCGCCATCGCGGCCTTGATCGTCATCTCGGCCTCGCGCTGGTTCGGCACGACCATGTAGCGCAGCTTCGGCTTCTCGTCGGTCAGCGCGCGCAGGAACGCAGCCGCGACATCGTCGGGCTCCTTGAACTCGGAGCGATCGGTGGGCCGCTCGATCAGCCGTTCGATCTGCTTCTGGTAGTGCGAGCCCTCGCCCCCGTAGCCGCCGTCGATCAGGCGCTGGCGCATGCCCGCCATGATCTCGGAGCGGTAGTTGCCCGGCTCGATCGTGCTGACGTGCACGCCGAACTGCCGCAGCTCCTGCGCGAGCGTGTCGGAGAACGCGTCGACCGCGTGTTTGCTCATCGTGTAGGCGCCGCCCATGCTCCAGGTCACGGTGCCCGAGATCGAGCCGGTCGTGGCGACGCGGCCCTTGCTCTCGATCAGGAGCGGCGCGAACGCCTTCGTCACGCGGAACGGGCCGAGCACGTTCACGTCGAGCTGGTTGCTCAAATCCTGCTCGCGCATCTCGATCAGCGGTGCGAGCACTGCGATGCCGGCGTTGTTCACGAGGCCGAAGAGGCCGCGTCCGGCCTCGCGTACGGTCTTCACGGCCGCCTCGATCTCTTCGGGCTTGGTCACGTCGAGCCGGATCGCCTGCACGTTCGGGATCGCCGCGAGCTCCTTCAGGTCCGCGTCCTTGCGCGCACACGCGTAGACGAAGAAGCCGCTCTTGCCGAGCAGCTCGGTCGTCTTGCGTCCGATGCCGGAGCTGGCGCCCGTGACGAGCACGGCTCGGGTCGCTGCTGGTTGCGGGGGCGGCTCCTGCGCGGACGCGGGCCGAGTAGACAGAACGAGCACGACGAGGCACAGGCACAGGAAGGATCGCAGCATGGTTGTGTTCCAGGCGTGGAAGCGGCGGGTCAGTATTTCTTGCCCGGCGTCGGCGCGGGTGCCTTCGCGGGAGCAGCCGCGAGCAGCTGCTTCGCCCACGCGATCGCCTTGCCGAGGCCCGGGTCGAGCATTGCCTTGTAGTGGCCGCCGGTCGGCACGTGCTCGAACGCGACGTTCGCCTTCGCGCCGCGCAGTTGCTCGACGAACGCCTTGTGGTCGGCGAACGGCGTGTTGTCGTCGTCCTCGGCCGCGAACACGAACAGCGGCATCTTGGCCAATGCGGCGACATGGCTGTGCGGGGAGCTGCGCGCAAGGAAGTTGCGGTAACCGGAGAAGTCCTGCTCGAGCTGTTTCTGGTTCTCCTCCGGAATGCGCTTCGGCACGTCGGCGCACGGCATGAACGCGGCGACGCCGCGCAACCGCGGTTCGTGCGCCGCGAACAACAGCGCGGTCGTCGCCGCCGAGCTGTGGCCGGCCGCGAACAGCTTGCCCGGATCGACCGCGGGCACGTTGGCGAGCGCGTACTCGAGTGCGGTGCGCGCGTTGAGCATGCCGGCGCACGATTCGGTGTAGAGGCGCAGCTGCCGCAGCACGTTCTCGTCCGTCTGCTGGTCGTCGGGCGGCATCACGCCGTCGATCTCGTAGGCGACGACGACGAACCCCGCGGCGAGCCACGGCAGGTGCTCCTTGCGGTCGCCGTCGCCGAGCGTCATGCCGAACAGCATGTTGCTGCCGGCCGGTGCCATGAGCACGCAGGGCGCCGACTTCGGTGCCGCGTCCTTCGGCACGTAGATCCACACCTTCGCCGCGCCGCGCGGACTGGTGAGCTCCACTTCGTGGCAGAGGCCGCCGTCGACTTGCCTGCCCGCGGGCAGCGCCGGGAACGCGGGCAGTTTCGTGCTCGCGAGAGGCCAGGGCTTCTGGCGGTCGGCCTCGGCGACGAGCGGTTTGCCCTTGTTGGCCGGAACGGGCGGCTTCTGCTGCGCGCACAGGAGTGTGGACGAGGCGAGGAGCAGGGAGAACACGAAATGGGCAGGGTGCATCGGGAAAACGTAGCGCAGCGCGTGCTCGCGGCAACCAGTGTGCGTCGACCCCGTCGACGCCCCAGTCCCGTGAAGACGCCGGTCGCGCTACTCTGCTCGGCGTGGTGCGCTTGGATCCCGTGGTCTCGTCGGAGGACCTGGACCACATCCGGGTCCTGTTCCGCGAGTACGCCGACTCGCTCGGCGTCGACCTCTCGTTCCAGGGCTTCGAGAGCGAGGTGGCGCAACTCCCGGGCGACTACGCACCGCCGACCGGGCGCCTGTTGCTGCTGCGCGTCGACGACATGGTCGCGGGATGCGTGGCGCTCCGAGCCCTCGAGCCCGGCGTGTGCGAGATGAAGCGCCTCTACGCGCGCCCGGCGTTCCGCGGACAGGGCCTGGGCCGGAAGCTGGCGCGTGCGGCGATCGAAGCGGCGCGCGAAGCCGGCTTCGCGCGCATGCGGCTCGACACGCTGCCGACCATGAGCGAGGCAATCGCGCTCTACCGCGCACTGGGCTTCCGTCCCATCGCGCCGTATCGCTTCAATCCGGTCGCAGGCACGCTGTTCTTCGAGCTCGATCTCGCCCGGGCCGCCGCACAGGGGTGACCTGCGCGCGGTCGCCGGCTATGCGTCGTCGCGGAACAGCGCCTGCTGCTCGAACGGCCGCCGGAAGCTCGTCGGCCCCAGGTGCGGCGGCGGCGTGAAGCCGAGCCGCTTCGCGACCGTCGCGAACAGCTTCGCGATCAACTCGTAGCGCGGTCCGGTTCCACGCATGCGTTCGTGGAAGCGCGAGTCCTTGAGGCGGCCGCCGTGCATGCTGCGCAACAGCGACAACACCTTCTCGGCGCGCAGCGGGAACGCGGCGCGCAGGCGGGCCGCGAACACGTCCTCGACCTCGGCCGGCAGCCGCAGCAGCACGTGGAACGCCTGCTTGGCGCCCGCGGCGCGCGCGCGTTCGAGGATCTCGGGCACCTCGTGGTCGTTGAGCCCCGGGATCAGCGGCGACACGGACACGCCGGTCGGCACGCCGGCGTCGCTCAACGCGCGCAGCGCCCGGAAGCGGCGTTCGGGCAGCGCGACGAACGGCTCGATCGCGCGCGACTCCGCGGCGTCGGCGAACGGCACGCTGACGAACACCGTCGCGGCGCCGACGCGCGCGAGGCCGGCCAGCAGGTCGACGTCGCGTTCGACCAGCGCGCCCTTCGTGATGATGCCGACCGGTTGGCGGAACTCGTGGCAGACCTCGAGGCAGCGCCGCGTCAGCTGGTAGCTCGCTTCGAGCGGCTGGTAGCAGTCCGTGATGCCCGAGAACGTGATCAGCTCGCCGCGCCACGACGGCTTGCACAGCTGCTGGCGCAGCAGCTCGGGCGCGTTGCGCTTCACGACGAGGCGCCGCTCCCAGTCGGTGCCGGCGCCGAAGCCGAGGTATTGGTGCGTCGGCCGCGCGTAGCAGTAGGCGCAGCCGTGGAAGCAGCCGCGATACGGATTCAGCGACCAGCGGAACGGCAGGTCGGGGCTGTCGTTCTCCGACAGGATCGACTTCGCGTCCTCCTCGTAGACCTCGAGCGGTTGCTCGGGGGGGTCACCGAGCCAGTCGACGTGGTGCGAGAGCCAGGGGTTCGGCGGGTTGTCGAGAGGGCGCACGGCTCACCCACTCTACGAGATCGTCGCGCCTACGAGGTGTGGCGAATCGCCGGTTCGGGCTGGCGCCGCCGCGACGCGATCGCGATGACGAGCAGCGCGAGCACGAGCATCGGCCAGTCGCCCAAGCGGGCATACATCGTGACGCTGCCGTCGCCGAGCGGCACGTCGGCGACGATCAGTTTCCGGCCGGTCTCGGTGTGGTCGCAGGACGCGAGCACTTCGCCGCGCGGCGACACGATCGCCGAGATGCCGCGCGACGCGGCGCGCACGATCGCGTAGCCGTTCTCGATCGCGCGGAAGCGCGCGTTGTCGAAGTGCGCGAAGCGGATCGCCGCCCAGTCGTTGGTCGGCACCGCGAGCAGCGGCGTCGCATCGCGGCCGTAACCGCGCGCGAGGTCGGTGAAGTTGTCGTCCTGACAGATCATGCCGCCGAACGGCACACCACCGACCGAGCCGCGCGCCAGCGTGCCGTCGCCGGCCGTGTAGCGCTCGAGCCACGGCACGAGATGTGTCTTGCGATACTCGGCCGCGAGCGCGCCGTCGCCGCCAAAGAACCAGATGCGGTTGTCGTTCGTCTCCGAGTGCCAGACGCCGATCGCCAGCGCCAGGCCGTGTTTCTTCACGAGCCCGCCGACCGCCGCGGCGACCTTCGCGCCGTTCGCGCCGGTGCCGAATCCCGTCTCCGGCGTCACGACGAGCTGCGCGCCGGCGGCCTTCGCTTCGCCGATCACCTTGTCGAGCAGCGCGAGGGCACCGTGCTCGGCGAACGGATCGTCCTCGCCATAGCCATACGCGGCGACACGCAGCGGCTCGCCGAGCGGGCGGTTCCAGCGCGCGATGTCCGCACCGGCCGCGGCGGTTGCGAGACCTGCCGCGACGAGCAGCGGCGCCGCCCGGCGTTTTCCCGGCAGCGGGGCGAGCAGCGCGTTCGCGAGCAGCGCCTGCACCGCGGTCGACACGAACACGAGGCCGGCGACGCCGGTCCACGCGATGAACGCGATCGCAGCGGGCGCGTAGCCGAGCGGTCGCGCGAAGCACTGCGCGGTGCCGAACAGTGGCACGACGTTCCACGTGAGGATCTCGCACAACGTCACCGCAGCGGCGGCGCCGAGCGCACCGACGACCGGACCCCGCACGAGCAGCCGTCCCGCCACCATCGCGATCAGCATCCACTGCAGCATGGCGGCAAGGACCGCAACGACGATCGGCGGCGCGGAGCCGAGCACGAGCAGCAGCGGCAGCGCG